>Ga0208125_100031_pt1 | contig 196877 bp, 179 predicted proteins | sample LakWasM128_HOW14_2_FD_183938 | JGI IMG/M metagenome (GOLD analysis project Ga0208125, IMG submission 183938) | Freshwater sediment methanotrophic microbial communities from Lake Washington under simulated oxygen tension - Sediment Metagenome... | ecosystem: Environmental > Aquatic > Freshwater...
ACGGGCTCAGATACGGGTTGCTGTAGTTCAGGCCGGTGACAAAGCCCAAAACGACCTTGTTGTCTTCCATGTGGTACATGAAGGAGCCGCCATAGGTCTGCTCGTCCATGGGCCAGCCGGCGGTGTGCATGGCAAAGCCGGGTTGATGGCGGGCCGGATCAATCTCCCACAACTCCTTGATGCCGATGCCGTAGGACTGGGGGTCACAGCCCTCATCGAGCTTAAATTTGGCAATGACCTGCTTGCCCAGGTGGCCGCGTGCGCCTTCGGCAAACACGGTGTACTTGCCCAGCAGCTCCATGCCGATCTGGAAGTTTTCACCCGGGTTGCCGTCCTTGCCGACACCCATGTTGCCGGTGGCCACACCCCGTACCGCAGGGATGCCCCCATTCCCGGAGCCGTCTGTGTAGAGCACCTCGGCGGCGGCAAAGCCGGGGAAGATTTCCACGCCCAGGTTTTCGGCCTGTTGGGCCAGCCACTTGGTCAGCGCACCCAGGCTGATGATGTAGTTGCCGTGGTTTTGTGAACACGCGGGCAACAGGAAGTTGGGCATGCGAAAGGCGGACTTTTCGCTCATGAACAGGATGGCGTCGTCGGTGACCGGCTGGTTCAACGGTGCGCCGAGTTCTTTCCAGTTCGGAAACAGCTCATTCAAGGCAATCGGGTCCATGATGGCGCCCGAGAGGATGTGGGCACCGGGCTCGGAGCCTTTTTCGAGCACGACGACGGAAACGTCCGTGCCTTTTTCTGCGGCCAGCTGTTTGAGACGGATGGCCGTGGACAGGCCGGCGAGCCCGCCGCCCACCACCACCACATCGTATTCCATGGCTTCACGCGGGCCGTACTGGGCAAGAATTTCCTGGTTGGTCATGGTTTTCCCCGACAAATAGATGGAAAAAGTACCGCTAGCCCCCGCAGAATGTGCGTAAGCAGCTATGAATTTTATAGCGAATCAGACGCGCTCAAGAACCAGTGCAATGCCCTGCCCCACGCCAATGCACATGGTGCACAGCGCATAGCGCCCGCCCGTGGCGTGCAGGCGGTTGATGGCGGTGGTGGCCAGGCGTGCGCCCGAGGCACCCAGCGGGTGGCCCAGCGCAATGGCGCCGCCCCAGGCATTCACGCGCGCGTCATCATCCTGCAGACCCAGCATGCGCAGCACCGCCAGGCCCTGGGCCGCAAAGGCTTCATTGAGTTCAATCACGTCCAGTTGCGCCAGCGTCAGGCCGGTCTGTGCCAGCACCCTCTGCGTCGCCGGAGCCGGGCCAATGCCCATCACGCGCGGCGCCACACCGACGGTCGCCATGCCGACCACGCGAGCCCTGGGCGTGAGCCCATTTTTGGCAGCGGTGGATTCATCGGCCAGCAGCAATGCGCAGGCGCCGTCGTTGACGCCGCTGGCGTTACCCGCGGTGACGGTGCCATCCGGGCGCACGATGGGCTTGAGTTTGGCCAGCGCTTCGAGCGAGGTGGCGCGCGGGTGCTCGTCCTGGTCGACGACGATGGCGTCGCCCTTCTTCTGGGTAATGGACACCGGGGTGATCTCGCGCGCCAGATGGCCGGCCTGCTGCGCCGCCACGGCCTTCATCTGGCTGCTGAGCGCCATGCGGTCCTGCGCCAGCCGGTCAATGCCGTACTCGGTGGCCACGTTCTCGGCGGTCTCGGGCATGCTGTCGACGCCGTACTTGTCCTTCATCAGCTTGTTGATGAAGCGCCAGCCGATGGTGGTGTCATAAACGGCGTTGTTGCGACCGAAGGCGCTGTCCATCTTGGGCATCACAAAGGGTGCGCGGCTCATGCTCTCTACCCCGCCGGCAATCATCAGCGTGGCTTCACCGGCCTTGATGGCGCGGGTGGCCGTGCCCACCGCGTCCAGGCCCGAGCCGCACAGGCGGTTGATGGTGGCTCCGGGCACGTCCAGCGGCAGGCCGGCCAGCAGGCTGGCCATGTGGGCCACGTTGCGGTTGTCTTCACCGGCCTGGTTGGCGCAGCCAAAGAGCACGTCGGTTACCGCGGCCCAGTCGACGCCCGGGTTGCGCGCCATCAGCGCCTTCAAGGGAATAGCGGCCAGGTCGTCGGTGCGCACGCTGCTCAAGGCGCCGCCGTAGCGGCCAAACGGGGTGCGAATCGCGTCACAGATGTAGGCTTGGTTCATGGACAGGTCCTTTCAGATGTCAAATAAATTCTTGGCTGTCGCAGGTCATTCGCGCAGACGAGACTGCTCGCCCAGCACAAAGCCGTAGCCCGCTGCCTGGACCAGTGCCTGCAGGTCCTGCTCCAGTGTGGCCGGGTCTTGCTGGCGGGACCAGAACACCGGGCCACCCTGCCAGCGCGGAAAGCCGTAGCCCTGCACCAGCACCACATCCACATCGCTGGGACGCGCGGCCACCCCTTCAGCCAGCAGCAGCGCGGCTTCGTTGGCCATGGCCAGCAGGGCGCGGCGCTGGATTTCTTCTGCTGCCAAGGTGCGCCGGGTGATGCCGCGGGCGGCACTGGCCTGGGTGATGATGGCACGCACCACGTCGTCGGTGGTCTTGCTGCGCTTGCCATCCGCATAGGTGTAGTAGCCGGCGCCCGTCTTGCGGCCCAGGCGGCCCTGCTCGCACAGATGGTCCAGGATGGCGACATAGCGCTCCCGCGGGTCGCGCGTGGCGGCCTGGGCCTTGCGCATGCGCCAGGCAATGTCCAGGCCCGACAAGTCGGCCACAGTGAACGGACCCATGGCAAAGCCAAAGGCTTCCAGCGCGGCGTCCACCTCTTCGGGCCAAGCTCCGTCTTCCAGCATGAACTCGCACTGGCGGCGGTAGGCGTTGTAGATGCGGTTGCCGATAAAGCCAAAGGCGTTGCCGGTCAGCACCGGCAGCTTCTTGAGCCGCCTGCCCAGCGCCATGCCGGTAGCCAGCACGTCGGCAGCGGTCTGTGTGCCACGCACCACTTCGAGCAGCTTCATGACATTGGCCGGGCTGAAGAAATGCAGGCCCAGCACGTCCTGCGGGCGCTGCGTGGCGTTGGCAATGGCGTCCACGTCCAGATACGAGGTGTTCGTGGCCAGAACCGCACCGGCTCGCGCATGGGCGTCGATCTTCTTGAAGACCTCCTGCTTGACGGCCAGGTCTTCGAACACGGCCTCAATCACCAGATCGGCCTGGCCGAGCAGAGTCCAGTCGGTGCTGGGCGTCAGTAGGGCCTGGGCCGCAGCGGCCGCCTCAAGAGACAGCTTGCCCTTGGCCACGCGGCCCTGGTAGTGGCCGGACACGCGTTCGCGGCCACGTTCCAATGCGGCATCGTCCTGTTCCAGCAAGATGACCTTGAGCCCGGCATCAAGGGCGCAGATGGCAATGCCGGCACCCATGGTGCCCGCACCGATGATAGCCACCGTCGCACAAACGCGCGGCGTAACCTTCAGCGCGTCAGGAAGCTCCGTAGCCTGTGCTTCAGCCCACGCCAGGTGCTGCAGCGCCTGCACGGAGCGCTCGTCCGCATCCAGCACGTTGGCCGAGGGCTGGTTCGTGGGTGGGACGGCAATCGTGTCGCGGCGTTCAGTCATGGCGAGGGCTTTCCGGTAGGGTTCTTACATCTTGCACAGTGGCGAGGCCGCTGGCACCAGCGTGGTCGGGTAGGAGCGCTCAATCACCGGCCGCAGCACGCCGTCTGCCGTCTTGACACGCGCCACGTAGTTGGGAATCACCAACTGGTTGTCGGCCGCACGGATGGTCATTTTGCCGTACAGCGTATCCACTTGGGCGCCGCGTAGCGCCTTGGTGACAGCCTCGGGCTGCACGCTCTTGGCCAGCGTGACGCCCTGGAACAGCACCATGGCGCCGTTGTAGGCCTGGCCTTCGGTGTCGGATGGCAGTCGGTTGTACTTGGCCTTGAACGCATTGACAAAGGCCTTGGTCTGCGGCGTGTCAATGTCCGGCGTGAAGCCCACATTACCCGGAATATTGGTCATGGCCTTGCCGGTGGCATTGATGACGAAGTTGGACACCAGCGCATGGCCAATCAGCGGGGTCTTGGGAATCAGGTTGAAATCGGCCGCCTGCTTGATGAATGCCACGGCACCGGACACCTCGGCCACCCAGATGGCATCCACATTGGCTGCCTTGAGCTGCTGGATATAGGGCGCGTAGTCCTTGGTGCCCAGCGGCACAAAGAGCTTGAGTGCCACTTTCTTGCCTTGCGCGGTCACGGCGGCCTCAAACGACTTGGCGGAGTCCTGCCCCCACAGGTAGTCAGCCGCCAGGATCGCGAAATTGCTGCCCTCGATGCCCTTGACCCATTCGCTGATCATGGCCAGGTCCATGGCATCCGAATGGTTGGTGCGCACAAAACGCGGGTTGCAGGCGTCGGTGGTGAGCTTGTCGGCCTTGCTGATGGTGCCGATCAGGGCTGCGTCCCAACGCACCAGGTTCTGGTTGATGGCCAGTGAAATGGCCGAGGTGATGGGCCCAATCAGCAGGTTGTGCCCGTCACGGGCCAGTTTTTCGGCTGCGCGGCGGCCGGCGTCGGGCGTGCTTTCGTCATCGCCCTCGGCCAGGATGATCTGCCGGCCATCCACCCCGCCCTTGGCATTGGCTTCGTCCACGGCAAACCGGATGCCACTGGCCACGTCCGCGCCCATGGTGGCAAAGCCACCCGACTTGGACGTGACCAAGCCAATCTTGATCGGCTCCTTGCCCTGCGCGTAAGCTGCCAGGGGCAGGGCGGCCAGCAGCACGGTGCCAGCCAGCAGTTGGTGAAGTTGTGTGCGTTTGAACATGCTTGTCTCCTCTTTTTTCAATTGCCGGAAAAGGCTCCGGTTGCCACCATCACGCAAGACGGCCTGTGTCAGACCATCACGTGTTCTTCAATGTCTTTGAGTCCCTCATGGGAGTTGACGACAGCGCCCTGCGCCACGACAGACCCCTTGGACATGGCCAGGTAGCGGTGCGCCACGCGCACCACCAGGCTCAGGTTCTGCTCGATCAGCAGCAGGGCCGTGCCCTGGTCTGCCACCCGGTTGAAAATGTCCGCCAACTGGTCCACGATGACCGGGGCCAGCCCTTCCGTGGGCTCGTCCAGCAGGATCAGGTTGGGGTTGGCCATCAGTGCGCGCCCCACCGCCAGCATCTGCTGCTGGCCGCCCGACAGGGCCGTGCCTGGGGTGTGGGCGCGCTCCTTCAGGATGGGAAACAGCTTGTAGATCTCGGGCACATTCCAGGGGCCTTTGCGACCCACGGCCGCACCCAGATGCAGGTTTTCTTCGACCGTCAGGTTGGCGACGATGCGCCGGCCCTGCGGAACCACCACCGTGCCGTGCTGGGCCGCAATGTAGGGGCGGGGCTTGGTGATGGACTTGTCACCCAGGCGGATCTGACCACGCTTGATCTGCGCCAGCCCCAGAATGGTATTGACCACGGTGGTCTTGCCCACGCCGTTGCGGCCGATCAGCGCCACGCGCTCGCCGGGTTGCACCGCCAGACTCAGGCCATGCAGGATGTGGGCCGAGCCGTAGAAGGCGTGCACATCGGTCAGTGTTAACAACGCACTCATGCGGCGCTCCCCAGGTAGGCTTCGCGCACCCGCGGGTTGGCGCGGACGCTGGCCGGGTCGCCATCGGCAATGACGCGGCCCAACTCAAAAACGGTGACGACATTGGAGATGCCAAAGACCACGTCCATGTCGTGCTCCACCAGCAACACCGAAACATTCCAGCGGGAGGTCAAGGCCTTCAGGTGCTGCGCCAGGTCCAGCGACTCCTTCACGGACAGACCGGCCATGGGCTCGTCCAGCATCAGCAGCTTGGGGCGTCCCACGAGGGCCAATGCGAGGTCCAGGCGGCGCTGCTCGCCGTAGCCCAGGTCCTCGGCATGCACGTGGGTCAGGTTGTCGAGGTTCAATTCCTCCAGCACGGCGCGCGCATCGGCGGCGGAGTCCTCGACCCCCATCTTGTGCGAGGCCAGTTCCACCTGTTTGAACACGGTCATGCCGCCAAAGATGCTGGTGCGCTGAAAGCTGCGCGACAGCCCTCTGCGGCGCCGCTCCACGGCACCGAGCTGGCTGACATCCTCGCCATCCAGAATCACCTTGCCACGGGTCAGGCGCCGGCGCCCGGTGATGGCATCGATGACCGTGGACTTGCCGGCACCGTTGGGGCCGATCAGGCCGCGAATCTGGCCCTTCTCCAACGTGAGCGCGACACCATCGAGGGCCTTGACACCCCCGTAGTGGATGGCCACATCCTCGGCCTGAAGCACATAGGGGTTCATACGGAATTCCTGTGAACGTTGGGACCGTTGGGGCCATAGCGCAGGCGAATGCGCAGGCGCTCCACGGCGCCGACGATGCCCTCGGGCGAAAACACGATGACGGCAATCAACGCCGTGCCCAGAATGGCCATGGAGTAGGTGGCGTAATCACCCAGCAGGTCCTTCAGCAGGATGTAGACCATGGCGCCGACGATGGGGCCAATGGACCGCTTGATGCCGCCCACCACCACCATCACCAGCGTGATGCCCGACACGCTCCAGTGCAGGTTCTCCGGCGACACAAACCCGGTGTTCAGTGACGACAGCATGCCGGCCGTGCCCGTGACCATGGCCGACAGTGCGTACACCGCGGCGCGGGGCAGCGTGGTGGTGATGCCGATAAAGCGGGCACGCTCCTCGTTGTCACGGATCGCTTCGGTCATGGTGCCGAAGCGGGTGCGCAGAATGCACTGCAGCGCCAACGTCACCACCACCATCAGTATCCAGGCGATCAGGAACAGCGTGGCGGGTTTCAGCAACGCGGCCTGCGAGTAGCCAAACAGCGTGGACGGCCAGTTGATGCCCATGCCGTCCGCCCCACCCGTCAAGCCGCGGGCGCGTGATGCCAGCAGATAGATCATCTGACCGATGGCCAGGGTCAGCATGCCAAAGGCGATTCCGGGCACACGGACGATGACCAGGCCGATGATGAAGGCGAACAGGCCAATGGCCAGCAGAACGACGGGAATAGCAAGCTCCGCCGGCATCCAGTCCAGCGCCAGGACCACGCCCATGCCATAGCCTGCAGCACCGAAGTACAGTGCATGCCCAAAGCTGACCAGACCATTCTGCCGCAGCAGCACGCCCACGCCCGATGCAAAGATGGCGTAGATGACGGCCTGCGTCAACACACCCAGCACATTGCTGGAAGGGGTGAATTGCGCGATGCCCAGGCCCAGCGCGATAGCGGCGAGCGAGAGCATGGCGATGCGTGTAAAGCTCATGGAAAATCCTCTCCAATCAGGTACGGCTGCCGGCAAGACCGGAGGGTTTCCAGATCAGGATGGCGATCATGAAAACGAAGGGCAGCAGCACCGACACTTCGGGCATGTACACCGCGCCGATGGACTGCATCATTCCCAGCAGCAGGGCCGCCACGAAGGCGCCGGCCAGCGAGCCCAGGCCGCCGATGACCACGACCACAAACGAGTCGATCAGCACGTCCGAACTCATGTGCGGCGACAAGGACAGGAACGGCGCTGCCACCACCCCCGCCAGTCCGGCCAGCGCACTGCCCAGGCCCACGACCGAGGCGCTGATGAGGTCCGTGTTGACGCCTTGCATGGACGTCGTGATGGGGTCCGTGCTGGCAGCGCGCACGAACAGGCCCATCCGGGACAGGCGCAACCACAGCGTCAGTCCGACTGCGACGGTGGCCCCCACGGCGATCACACCCATGCGGTAGGCAGGTACCTCGTTGCCCAGCAGATTGACCTGGAAGTTCAGCAATTCCGGCGTGAAGAGGGAGTAATTGGCCTTGCCCCAGATGAACACCACAACGTCCTCCAGAATCAGCAGCAGCCCGAAGGTGACCAGCATCACATTCAGCGGTTCACGGTCCTGCAGCAGGCGAAAGCCGTAGCGGTCCAGCAGCACGCCCACCACCGCCATGACGGCGGGTGCCGCCACCAGGGCCACCCAGAAATTGCTGTGCAGGGCCACGGAGTAGCCGATGTAGGCGCCCAGCATGTAGAGGGCACCGTGCGCGAAGTTGACAACGCGGCGCAGGCCATAGATCAGTGCCAGGCCCGAACTCATCACGATGAGTAGCGAGCCGTACACCAGACCATTGAAAAGGTTGATGGTCAGCATGGAAATGCTTTCAGAGCTTGGGCGTCAGTCGCGGCGCAGCAATTCGCGACCGATGATGAGTTGCTGCACCTGGGTCGTGCCTTCGTACAGGCGCAGCAGGCGCACGTCGCGGTAGAAGCGCTCCACCGGGTACTCGTTGATGTAGCCCGCGCCACCGTGCACCTGCACGCCCCGGTCGGCCACGCGGCCCACCATCTCGGTGCAGAACAGCTTGGCGCAGGACACGCGCATGGACACATCCGCATCCGACACATGGGCGGGCTTGGCGTCAAAGCGCTGGGCCACGTCCTGCACCAGCGACCAGCCGGCCAGCAGCTCGGCCTGGCTGTCGGCCAGCATGGCCTGGATCAACTGGAATTCGCCAATCGCCTTGCCAAACTGCTTGCGCTCGCGCGCATAGCGGGTGGCCTCGTCCAAGATGCGCGACGCGGTGCCGCAGGAGACGGCCGAAATATTCAGGCGACCCCGGTCCAGCACCTTCATCGCGGTCTTGAAACCTTCGCCGGGTACACCACCAATGATGTTGGCGGCCGGTACCCGCGCGTTTTCCAGGATCACGTCACAGGTCATGGTGCCGCGCTGGCCCATCTTCTTGTCCTTCTTGCCCAGCTTGAGGCCTGGGGTGTCGGCTGGAACGATGAAGGCGGAGATGCCACCCGCGCCCGCTCCGCCGGTGCGGGCCATCAGCGTGAAGGCGCCGGCGCGCGGCGCGTTGGTGATGAAGCGCTTGGTGCCGTTGAGCACATAGTGGTCGCCATCCAGCTCGGCGCGGGTCTTGAGCGCTGCGGCATCCGTGCCGGCGTCGGGCTCGGTCAGTGCAAAGGACATGACCAGTTCGCCGCTGGCTACCTGGGGCAGGTAGAGCGACTTCTGCTCCGGCGTGCCGTCCATCAGGATGCCCTGCGAGCCGATGCCGATGTTGGTGCCAAACACCGAGCGGAACGCCGGCGCCGTGCGGCCCAGCTCGTAATTGACCTGCACCTCCTGGCTCACGGACAGACCGATGCCGCCGTATTCCTCGGGCACGGTCAGGCCGAACAGGCCCATGTCCTTCATGTCCTCGACGATATCGGCGGGTACCTCGTCGTGCTCTTCGAGGTGGTTTTCTGCCGGCACCAGGCGTTCGCGCACAAAGCGCTGCACGGTGGCCAGCAATAGTTCAAAAGATTCGGCATCCAAGGCCATGATGTTCCCCGTTTGGTTGGTGGTGGGCTTCAGCGGTGGCTGAATGCCGGTTTGCGTTTTTCCAGGAAGGCGTGCATGCCCTCGTGCGCGTCGGCGCTGGCAAAGCGGGCGTGGAGTTCACGCCGCTCGAACAGGATGCCCTCGGTCAGCGACGATTCCCAGGCCCGGTTGACGGACTCCTTGATGGCCATCAGCGCCGGCAGCGAGTAGCCGGCAATGCGCTCTGCCAATGCCATGGTCTCTGTCATCAGTTGCTCGTTGGCTACGACGCGGGAGACCAGCCCATAGCGGTCGGCCTCCTGCGCGCTCAGCACGCGCGCGGAGAGGCACATGTCCATGGCCTTGGCCTTGCCGATGGCGCGCGGCAGGCGTTGCGTGCCACCGGCACCGGGCAACATGGCCAGCTTGACTTCGGGCAGCGCAAACTGCGCGGACTCGGCGGCCACGATGACGTCACAGGACAGCGCCAGCTCGCAGCCGCCGCCCATGGCGAAACCCGCCACTGCGGCGATGACCGGCTTGCGCACCCGGCGAATGGTTTCCCAGTTGCGGGTGATGAAGTCGCTCTGGTACACATCCATGTAGGACCAGTCGGCCATGGCCGCAATGTCGGCGCCCGCAGCAAAGGCCTTGTCGCTGCCCGTGATTACGATGGCGCCGATGTCCGGGTTGGTGTCAAAGGCCAGCAGGGCCTCGCCCAGCGCGTCCATCAGTGCGTCGTTGAGGGCGTTGAGTTGCTTGGGGCGGTTGAGCGTGATGACGCCGACACGGCCCTGGGTGTCTACGAGAATGGGTTGATCCGTCATGGTGTGGGATGTCTTGGTGAAAGTGGCGGTACGGGCTATGCCGCTGCCTGTGCCCGGCCCGTCTGGGAGCTGGTCTTCAGCGCGGCCTCACCCTGGAGAACCATGCGGTCGTCGACGTGGCACACGGTGGACAACACCACGCGCGCTGCTGCCCGGTCCACCGAGGCGACCGTCACCGTGGCGGTGACCGTGTCCCCGGGACGCACCGGTGCCACAAACTCCAGCCGCTGCGACAGGTACACGGCGCCCGGTCCGGGCAGGCGCTTGGCCAGCGCGGCAGAGATCAGGCTACCGGTCAGCAGGCCGTGCGCGATGCGTCCGCCAAAACGGGTTGCGCTGGCGTAGCCTTCATCCAGATGCAGGGCGTTGTCATCGCCCGAAATCTGTGCAAAGCCATCAATGTCCGCTGCGCTGATCGTCTTGGTGAACGACGCATGCATGCCAGGGCGAAGGTCCTCGATGTCGTAACCACCGGACGGGTTCATAGCGTGCCGTCACGCAGCATTTCACGCAGCTTGAACTTCTGCATCTTTCCCGAAGGCGTGGACGGTATCGCGTCACGTAGCACGAGCCGCTCGGGGATGTACTGCATGGCGACCTTCTGTTCCTTGAAGTACGCCACCATGTCGTCCAGGGTCATCTTTTGCCCGGGTTTCAGGACCACGATGGCGCAGGCGCGCTCGCCCAAACGCTCATCCGGATAGGCCACAACCGCGGCCATGGAAATGGCCGGGTGGCGGTAGAGCATGGACTCCACTTCCACGACAGGGATGTTCTCGCCGCCGCGGATGATCACGTCCTTGCTGCGGCCGGTGATACGCACATAGCCCTTGGCGTCCAGCGTTGCCAGGTCGCCGGTGTCAAACCAGCCCTCGGCATCGGTGCCGTTCAGGTGCGGGCGCTTCAGGTAGCCGCCAAAGTTGGAGCAGGAGCGCAGCAGCAGCTTGCCGGCATGTCCTGCGGGCAAGGTAGAGCCGTCGGTGTCGACGATCTTCAGCTCCACACCGGGCAGCGGGTGACCGTCGGTGTTGACGGCACGCTCGTCGGGGTCGTCCAGTTCGATCAGCGTCACGGCGCCGTTCTCGGTCATGCCCCAGGCCGACACGATCTTGGTGCCCAGCACGGCTCTAGCCTGCTCCACCAGCGGCCCCGGAATGGGAGCGCCGGCGCACAGGAAGGTGCGCAGCGTGGGCACGGTCTTGCCAGACTCGGCCACGTTCTTGGCCAGGTCCGTCAGGAAGGGCGTCGATGCCATCGTGAAGGTGGCCCCCTCGGCGCGGATGAGATCAATGGCCTTGAGTGGCTCCCAGATGTCGTACAGCACGGCGCTGGCCTTGAGCATGATGGGCATCATCAGCCCATACATGAAGCCGGTCTGGTGCGCCATGGGCGAGGCCATCAATACGACATCTTCGGCATCGAGCTTCAGGCGCTGGGCGTACGGAATGATGTTGGCCATGGTGGTGTTGGCCGTGTGCATCACGCCCTTGGGCTCGCCGGTGGTACCTGAGGTGTAGATCAGCTGCGTCACGTCATCGGGACCGGGGCGGTTCTGGGTCAGGATGGCGCGTGCGTCGTCCGCCGTTTCCCAGGCCGGTTCGCTCAGCAGTTTTTCAAAACTGTTGTCACCAGCGCCGCCCACGATGACGATGTGCTGGAGGTCCGGCAGTGACGGGCGCAATCCCGTGACCATGGCCTCGAAGTCAAACCCCCGGAACACCTTGGGGGCGATCAGCACCTTGGCCTCGCCGTGCTTGAGCATGAACGACAGCTCGCGCTCGCGGAAGATATGCATCAGCGGGTTCATCACCGCACCGATGCGCGAACACGCCAGGTAGGTGACGTTGAATTGCCACCAGTTGGGCAACTGGCAGGCCACGATGTCGTTCTTGCCCACGCCCAGGCGGGTCAGACCCACCGCCACGCGGTCGGCTATTGCTGCCAGCTCGCGGTAGGTGAAGCGCTTGACCGCGCCACTTTCCGCCTGCACGGCGGTCAGGGCCAGCTTGTCGGGGCAGGCTGCCAGGCAGGCGTCCAGCTCGGTGTTGATGGTCCTGTCATGCCACAGCCCTTGGGCGATGCTGGCGGCGCGGCGGGGGGCAATCAGTACGGCGTCAAATTCCATGGTGTGTCTCCTCGTTTTTCTGCTGTGTGTGGCTCAGGCCGGCACGAACTTGCGGCCGGCGCGGGTGCGGGCGATGATGGTTTTCATGATCTGGGCGGTGCCGTCGCCAATCTGGAAGCCCAGCACATCGCGCAGGCGCTGTTCCATCAGGCCGCGGTCGTAGCCGCCGTGCCCGTAGCACAGCAGGCACTGGTGGATCACGTCGTAGGCCAGCTTGGGGCCCCACCACTTGGCCATGCCGGCCTCGGCGGTGTGCGGCAGGCCCTTGTCCTTGAGCCACAGGCCTTGCAGGCACAAGAGACGCGCACCTTCGACTTCGGTATCAAACTGGGCCAGCGGGTGCGTCACGCCCTGGAAGGCGGCCAGCGGCTGGCCGAAGGCCTGGCGCTCCGTGATGTACTGCCAAGTTTCTTCGAGTGCCACGCGTGCAACGGACAGGCATTGCAAGCCAATCAGGGAGCGCGAAAAGTCAAAGCCATGCATGACCTGGACGAAGCCCTTGTTCTCGTCGCCCAGCCGGTGGCTGACGGGAATGCGCACGTTCTCGAAAAAGATAGAGCCGCGACCAATGGCGCGTTGCCCATGGCAATCGAAGCGGTTGGTGGTGACACCAGGGGTGTTCATGGGCACCAGCAGCGCGGTCACGCCGTGGGCGGCCGACTCCAGCGTGCCGGTGCGGCCGAACACCACGGTGATGTCGGCCTGGTCGGCAGCCGAGATGGAGGTCTTCTCGCCGTTGATGACGTAAAAGTCGCCATCGCGGTCAATCTTCAGGCGCAGGTTGGCGGCATCCGAGCCGCCACGTGGTTCGGTCAGCGCAATCGCACAAATGGCCTCACCCTTGGTCAGCTTGTGCAGCCAGGGCGTGACCACCTCGGGCGCACCGTACTTGGACAGGATTTGTCCGTTCAGGGACGCCAGCAGGTTGAGGTAGGAGAAGCTCAGGTCAGCGCGGGCGATTTCCTCGTGGATCACACCCGCGGCCAGGCAGCCCAGCCCCTGGCCACCGAACTCTTCCGGCAACTCCGGACAGATGAATCCGAGCTCCCCCATTTCCCGCAGCAGCGCGCGGTCCAGCACGCGGCTCTTGTCGCGCTCCAGGAAACCGGGGGCAACCCGGCCTTGTGCAAAGCGCCGGGCGTGCTCGGCCAGTACCTGCAAGTCGTCGTCAATATAGGGGTTCGGATTCATTGTTCGTTCTCCAGCGTGGCGACAGGGCTTACTTGGCGTACTTGCGGAATTCGGGCTTGCGCTTTTCCTTCAAGGCATTGACGCCTTCGCGCGACTCTTCCGTGTCGTAGTACAGCTTGAGCGCATACATACCCAGGCCCGCAATGCCGGCCTGGTGGGCGGTGTCGGCGTTGAAGCTGCGCTTGGCAATCGCCAGCGCGGTGGGGCTGCGCTCGCACAGTTCCTCGCCAATCTTTTGCACTTCGGCATCCAACTGGTCGTGCGGCACGCAGAAGTTGGCCAGACCCATGGCCACGGCCTCGGCACCGCTGTAGCGGCGGTTCAGGTACCAGATTTCGCGTGCCTTCTTCTCGCCTACCACGCGGGCCAGGAAGGCGGTGCCGTAGCCAGGGTCGACCGAGCCCATCTTGGGGCCGACCTGGCCGAACTGGGCCTTGTCGGAGCAGATGGTCAGGTCGCAAATGGTGGCCAGCACATTGCCGCCGCCAATGGCAAAGCCCTGCACGCGGGCAATCACGGGCTTGGGCACGTCGCGGATGGCGGTGTGCAGCTCTTCCATCGGCAGGCCGATGGTGCCGCGGCCATCGTAGTTGCCGTTGTGGGCGGACTGGTCGCCGCCGGTGCAGAAGGCACGGTCGCCAGCACCAGCCAGCACAATGGCGCCAACTTCTTTGTCGTAACCGGCCTTGTTCAGGGCCTTGATGATCTCGTCGCAGGTCTGGCCGCGAAAGGCGTTCATCTTGTCGGCACGGTTGATGGTGATCCAGGCCACGCCATTGCGGTTTTCGTAGAGGATGTCTTCAAAGTTCATGATGGTTCCCGAGATGTAAAAAAGAGTTGGATGGGAAGAGGCGTTCGCCGCTTCAGCCGTGCATGGTCAGGCCGCCTGAGACGGAGATGACCTGGCCGGTGATGAAGGACGCGTCGTCGCTGGCGAAGAAGGCAATGGCGCCGGCCAGGTCTTCGGGCTGGCCCAGGCGGCCCAGCGGGATGGCGCTCTTGAAGGCCTCGATCAGCTTGGCGGGGTCACGGGCGCCTTCGGCCACACCGGCCAGCAGGGCCGTGTCGGTCGGGCCGGGGCAAACCACATTCACGGTGATGCCCTGGCGGGCATGCTCGCGGGCCAGGGTCTTGGACAGCGCCACCAAGCCACCCTTGCAGGCGGAATACACGGCTTCGCCGGAGGAGCCGCCGCGCGCCGCGTCGGACGCCACGTTGACAATGCGGCCGGTCTTGCGCTCGACCATGCCGGGCAACACCGCGTGGTGCATGTGCAGCGCACCAGTGAGGTTGATGGCGATCAGACGATCCCACTCGGCGGGCACGGTCTTGGTAAAGGGCTTGAAGACGTCCCAGCCAGCGTTGTTCACCAGCACGTCAATCGGGCCCAGCTGGGCAATCGTGGCGGCCACGGCGCCGTCCACCTGGGCACGGTCGGTGATGTCGCACTGGAACGCGGCAGCGGTGCCACCGGCGGCCTGAATGGCGGCCACCACCTTCTGGGCGGCTTCCAGATTCATGTCAAAGACCGCCACCTTGGCACCGTCACGCGCCAGGCGTTGGCAGGTGGCCCCGCCAATGCCGCCACCGCCGCCCGTCACGATGATGGTCTTTCCGTCAAATTGAGCCATGTTCTACTCCTTGGTTCTGGGTTGGTATGCTTGTGCAACTGAAATCCAGCTGCAACCGATATATGTCAATGTATTGACGTATATTACCGAGACTGCATTGCCAATGCAAGAAATATTTTTGATGAGAAATTATGGAAAACCCTAATAGAAACGAAGATGCTGCACGCATGGAGCTGGCCAATCGCTTGTTCTTTCGTTTGTACCAATGCGCCAATATGTTGCATAAAACCGGCACCAAGGCGGTTGAAGAAGAAGGACTGACGACACAGCAATGGGCGGTATTGGGGGCCTTGTCGCGACCGAACGTCGAAGCGGGAATGGGTGTTGGAGACTTGGCGCGCTACCTGATGGTGAGCCGCCAGAATCTCTCGGGCCTGATCAGCCGCATGGAGCGCGATGGGCACATCACCAGCGCCCCGGACGGACGGGACCGGCGTGCACGGTTGATTACGATGACCGACTCAGGTCGGCATGTCTGGAACGTGCAGGCCCAACCCAAGATCCACGCCTATTACGAGCAGGCACTGGCCGATTTTTCCATTGCAGACATTGCCCACTCGCTGCACTACCTGCTCAAGCTGCTGGAGAACATGAAGAAACTCGACGGCGAAGAGATCGCCGAGCCCCAGTCCGAAATCTGAACGCGACCTGCGGATTTTGGCTGAACAGTTTGCAGTCAAATCGACCGCTAGCTCCCGCGGAATATGCGTAAGCAGCTATGCATTTTGTAGCAAGTTAAACGCGCTGGAGGATCAGCGCAATGCCCTGCCCCAGGCGTTGAAGCGCGCGTCGTCGTCGGCCAAGCCCACCAGTAACACGGGAGCTGCCGCTACTCGTTGCGGATGCCCTGGCGCCCAATCACGCCGCCCAGCACGGCGGCGTCCTGGCGCATGCGATTGGCCAGCCCTTCGGGTGAGGAGCCCACTACCTGCCAGCCCTGGCTGAACAGCCTCTGGCGCATCTCGGGGCCGCGCACGATCTCGCTGACCAGCACGGCCAACCGGTTGAGCACCGGTTTAGGCAGGGACGCAGGGGCCGCAACGGCATTCCATATTTCCAGATCAAAACCCTTGATACCCAGTTCGGCCAGGCTGGGCAATTCCGGCACCAGGGTGCTGCGGCCCGCCGAAGTAACGCCTATCGCCTTGAGCTTGCCTGCGCGCACCTGCGCCATGGCAATAGCTGGCGGCAACAGCGCCAGGTGAATCTGCCCACCCAGCATGGCGTTCACCACCTGCGGGTTGCCAGGGTATGGCACATGCACCGGCGACAGGCCCGTCTGCGCCTTCAGCAATTCCATGCCCAGATGCGCCACCGTGCCCTGGCCCGGCGTTCCGTAGCTCCAGGCACTGCCGGCCAGCAAACCGGTCTTCACAAACTCCTGCGCCGAACCTCCATAGCTGGCGGGCACAGCCAGCACCAGCGGCGCGGTGCCAATCAGGGACACGGGTGCCAGATCCTTGAACGGGTCATAGGGCGTCTTGGGATTGAGCAGCCTCGCAATCGTCAGGTTGCCGTTGATCATCAGGCCCAGCGTGTGGCCATCCGTGGCCTTGGCCACGATATCCGCCGCGATATTGCCACTGGCGCCGGGCCGGTTGTCCACGATCACCGGTTGCCCCAGGGCCTTGGCCAGCGGCTCTGCCAGCAATCGAGCGGTAAGGTCCGGGCTGGAGCCGCCAGGAAAGCCGACCACCATGCGAAGGGGCTTGGTCGGCCACGGCGTGTTTGAAGTAGCGGCTTGGGCCCATGCCATATCCCAGGGCAACATCGCTACTGCCGCAGCGGAGCCCCCCAGCGCCAGGAGTTTGCGTCGTTTCATCCAGATCCTTTGCTTCACACGTGTCATGCCGTTCTAGCCACGGTACAACCAGGGCACATCCAGCAGTCGCTCGCCCAAAAGACCCATGGACAGATCACGGCCCCAGCGCACCAGCCCGGTAGCATGAAAGATCTGCCCGTTGCGGATGGAGCGGGCCTGCACCCGGGCGTTTCGCTTCCAGCGCTCCTGGGCGTATTGCTTCAACCGCTGGGCCATGGGCCGCTCGGGCAATGCCAGCATCCGCTGCAGGCAGGCTGCATCTTCAATGGCCATGCCAGCCCCTTGCGCCATATAGGGGCGCATGGGGTGAGCCGCATCACCCAGCAGAGCCACCCTCCCCTGGGCCTGCTCATGGACACCTGCCATGGGAGGACGGTCACACAAGGCCCACAGGCGCCAGTTCTCAATGGCAGAGATCAGATCTTGCAGGCGGTTGCACGTGCTGCCCATGGCCGCCTGCAAATCCCTGGCATGGGTGGCATGGTCCCAATCATCCACCTCGCCTTCAACCTGACCATGCACGATGGCAACCACGTTGAGCCAATGGCCCTTACGGACCGGGTACTGGACTACATGCAACTTCGGACCAACCCAGACCGTCACCTGCTGGCTGCGCAAATAGGCCGGCAAATCGCGTTGCGCGATCAGCGCCCGATAGGCCAGGTGGCCGGTCACGCGCGGTTCGGCATCGTTGAGCAGGTGATGCCGAACCGTGCTCCACAGCCCGTCAGCACCGATCAGGGCCTGCCCCTCCAGTTCCGCTCCGTCCAGCGTCTTCACCTGCACCCGGCTGCCGGTATCGACAAACGATTCCAGCCATTGGCCCAGATGCAGTTCCACATCGGCGTGCTGCTGCACAGCACCCAGCAGCAGCTTGTGCATGTCGGCGCGGTGAATGGTGGCATAAGGCGCTCCATAGCGTGTGCGCGTGCGTTCACCCAGGCGCAAGCGCCCCAACTCTTCTCCGCTGGCGGCCGAGCGCACCCGCAGCATGTCCGGAAAAGCCGCCACCTGGTTCAGCTCCTGTTCCAGCCCCCAGGCATGCAGCAGACGCACCACGTTGGGCCCCATCTGAATACCCGCCCCCACCTCGCCAAACTCACGGGTACGCTCCAGCAATTGAACCGGCCAGCCCGAGCGGGAACAGGCCAGCGCGGCCGCCAGCCCGCCAATACCTCCGCCGGCAATCAGAATCTGTTTTTCCATGGCCGTATTGTGCTGGAAATGGGGGGCTGCACAGAGGGGGCAGACAGTGCAGGACAATAGAGGCTATGAGCCTCAAATCCCCCGAACTCCTCCTGCCCGCCGGTTCCCTGGACAAAATGCGCGCCGCCTACGACTTTGGCGCCGACGCCATTTACGCCGGCCAGCCCCGCTACTCGCTGCGCGCGCGCAACAACGAATTCAAGCTGGAGCAGATCCAGATCGGCATTGCCGAAGCCCACGCCCGTGGCAAGAAATTCTTTGTGACCAGCAACCTGCTGCCCCACAACGACAAGGTGCGCACCTACCTGCGCGACATTGAACCGGTGATTGCGCTGCAACCCGATGGCCTCATCATGGCCGACCCGGGCCTGATCATGATGGTGCGCGAAGGCATGGACAAGGGCAACTTTGCCGACGTGCCGATTCACCTCTCGGTGCAGGCCAACACGGTCAATTACGCCGCGGTGAAGTTTTGGCAGAAGGTGGGGGTCAAGCGCATCATCCTGTCACGCGAGCTGAGCCTGGATGAGATCGAAAAAATCCGCCAGGAATGCCCGGACATGGAACTGGAAGTGTTTGTGCACGGCGCGCTGTGCATCGCCTATTCGGGCCGCTGCCTGCTCTCGGGCTACTTCAACCGGCGCGACCCCAACCAGGGCACCTGCACCAATGCCTGCCGCTGGAACTACAGTACCCAGCCCAGCGCCGTGGACCCCAACACGGGCGAGGCCATCGCCGTGAAGATGGATGCCGGCTTCAACTTCAACGAAGCGCAGCAAGAGGCCGAGTCATCGTTTGCCGCCTGTGGCGGCAGCCAGCGCCACCCCGAGGCCGACAAGGTCTACCTGCTGGAAGAAGCCGGCCGCCCGGGCCAACTCCTGCCCATCATGGAAGACGAGCACGGCACCTACATCATGAACAGCAAGGACCTGCGCGCCGTGGAGCACGTGGAGCGCCTGGTGAAGATTGGCGTGGACTCGCTCAAGATCGAAGGCCGCACCAAGAGCCTGTACTACGTGGCCCGCACGGCGCAGACCTACCGAAGGGCCATTGATGATGCGGTGGCCGGGCGCCCCTTCAACCCGCACCTGATCACCGAGCTGGAAGGCCTGGCCAACCGCGGCTTTACCAGCGGCTTTCTGGAGCGCCGCCCCTCACAGGACTACCAGAACTACGAAACCGGACACTCCGACATTGGCCACAGTCATTTTGTCGGTGAAGTCAGGGGCGTGAGCGACGGCTGGGCCGAGGTCGAAGTCAAAAACAAATTCCTGGTGGGCGACCAGATTGAGGTGATTCACCCCAGCGGCAACCATGTGGTCACACTGGAAGCCATGCGAAGCCTGGACGGCGAGTCCATTACGGTTGCACCCGGCAGCCCGCTGCAGGTCCGTATTCCGCTGGAAGCGCGCTATGAAGGCGCTCTGCTGGCGCGCTTGCTGCCTGCGTGATGTTGGATTGTCTATTTCTTCGGCGATTTGGCTGACGCATCCGATGCTTTGGCTGCCGGCGATGTTGGCAGGCCCAGATGCTTGGCAATCGACTGTTCAAGTGCTTTCACTTTCGGCTCGACGACCGCCTGCGTCTGAGCCACCAGTTTTTCGCCCAGGGCTTTCTGCATTTCGCCACCCATCTGCATGTATTTACGATTGACCGGGGACTCGATGATGGCGATCAGCTGCTTGAGCTCCTCCTCGGTGAATTTTTCTTCAAGCAGCGTGCCGATCGTCGAGGGTGCCAGCTTCACGGCTTGTTGACGCACTACGGGGCCAACCTCCTCCACGTATTTTTTGAGGTCCGCCTGAACCTGTTTGGCCGCCGCCTCGCGCTTTTCAGGCGCCACACGGGTCTGCAGCGCCAAGCCGGCCTGCTGATGTAGCTGCAACGCAGGCCGCTCGACAAGGGCTTGCGCTGTCTGCTCGATAGCCGCCTGCTGCAACACCAAGATGCGTGCAACCAGGTCCTTTTTGGCGGTAGTGGATTGTGCCTGGGCAACTCCGGCCACCAGTAGCAGTGCCAGAACAGTAATTATTTTCATTTCAGGCTTTGTAGTGCTGATGATCAGAGCGCTAATGTAACGCCGTTGGCTAATTGACATCAGCGGTCAAGCATCGTGTATCTTCTTACTCATGTATTTGATATTCGAAAAGAAATTTGACTCATTTCTGGACAAGCTCACGCGGTCTCAGCGCGGTGGTGCAACTGGGTACCTGATGGCGTCTGGACTGGTCTTGGGGGCCTTGTTGGGCAGGCTTGCAATGGCGCCTGTGGAGGCGGGTGTGCCTTTTCTGACTTTTTTCCCTGCGGTCACCTTGGCTGCCTTACTCGGCGGAATCGGCCCAGGTGTCTTTGCTCTGGTGACTAGCTCCATTCTGCTCAGTTACATGTTCATTCCTCCGTTCACCGCATTCCCGTTGACGTTTCACCCTGAAGTCCTCTGGACGAACTTCGTGTTTTACGCAGAAGAACTCAGCGTGATCCTCGTGGTTGAGGCCATGTTTCGCCAACGTAAAAACTATGTCACCGCCGCCCACCTGCTGGAGCAGCTAGAGGTGGCACAGCAGGAGCTGAAGATTTCCGCCGCCGCCTTTGAATCACAGGAAGGCATGATGGTCACGGATGCCAAAGGGGTGATTTTGCGGGTTAATCGGGCCTTTACCGAGATCACCGGCTACACCGCCGAAGAAGCCTTGGGCCAGACCCCCCGTCTGCTTCAATCCGGCCACCACGACGCCTATTTTTATCGAAAAATGTGGGATACCATCGGCCGCACGGGCGGGTGGCAGGGGGAAATCTGGGAACGCCGAAAAAATGGCGAGGTGTATCCGAAATGGCTCACCATTTCGGCGGTGAAGGACGATGCCGGCGTCATTACCCATTATGTTGGCGCACATTACGACATTACTGAACGCAAGAACGCAGAGGCGGCGATGCTCAACCTGAACCGCGACCTCAGCGAATCGCGCCAGCGTTTGCGCGGACTGGCTGCAAAAAACGAAGTGATGCGTGAAGGTGAGAGAAAGCACATTGCAAGGGAAGTGCATGACGAGCTGGGCCAGGTGCTGACGGCATTGCGCATGGATATATCACTGCTGGACATGCGTTTCGGTTCGCTTGATCCGGCTGTGACGGACAAGGTGCTGGACATGAGGGAACTGGTGGATCGTGCCATCCTGGGGGTGCGCAATGTCGCCATGAATCTGCGGCCGGCAGCGCTTGACATGGGGTTGGTCCCTGCCATCGAATGGCTGTCCAATGAATTCACCAGGAACACCACGATTGCGTGCGTACTCTTCGCGCGCAAAGAACGCATTGATCTGGACGAAACGCGGGCGGTGGTGGTGTTTCGCATCGTGCAGGAGTCGCTTACCAACGTTACCCGTTACGCCGAGGCGAGCCTGGTGAATATCACAATCGGTCATCGCGGCAATGAACTGTGGGTGGAAGTGCGGGACAATGGACGAGGTTTTGATGTCGGTGTGGCGACCAAGGGAAAATCCTTTGGCCTGCTTGGCATGCGCGAACGCGCGCTTGCCCTGGGAGGCCAGGTGAAAATTACCAGTGCCCCAGGTCAAGGGACGGCGATTGGCCTGACGATCCCCATCGACTTTGATAGTGCAGAGGAAAACCCGTGATACGACTGATCATCGCCGATGACCATGCCATTGTGCGTGGCGGTTTGAAGCAGATTTTTGCCTTGGTGCCAGATTTTGAAGTGGTGGGTGAGGCCGTCAATGGCACGGAGGTACTAGAGTGTCTGCAACGTGAGCCCTTCGACCTGCTGCTGTTGGATCTGAACATGGCTGGCATCAGCGGGGCGGATTTGATCGCCCGGGTCAAGGCACAGCGGGCGGACCTACCAATTCTGGTCCTCAGTATGCACAACGACCCACAAGTGGCCGCGCGCATGCTCAAGGCGGGTGCATCTGGCTACATCACCAAAGACTGCAATCCAGACATTCTGCTGCTGGCGATCCGCAAGGTCGCTGCCAACGGCAATTACATTGCGCCCGACCTGGCTGAAAAAATGGTGTTCGATGCGAAGTCCACGGCGCAGCGTCCGCTGCATACACTGCTGTCCGACCGGGAGTCGGAAGTGTTTCATTTGCTGATCGCTGGAAAAGGCGCCAATGAAATCGCCGCGCAACTCGCCATCAGCAATAAGACGGTCAGCACACACAAGGTTCGTTTGATGGAAAAAATGAACCTGTCGAGCATGGCGGACCTGGTGCGCTACGCGATGGAACACCACATCCAGGGCTGACCCCCTCCCCCCCGCTTCGTTGAGTCCGGGGGTAGGACGTTTCTGACCCGCCTCGCTCTTTTCTGACAAAAAGATCAGCATCGCCCGATAGCGCAAGCTTCCTCGTCGGGGCAAGATCAGCCCATGACCATGAAGCTGCTGATTGTTGATGATTCGGAACTGATCCGCACCAGGCTGCTTGGGCTGCTCGAAAACATTCAGGGCATAGAAGTCATCCACCTTGCCGATACGTTGGCACAGACACTCATTAGCGTGCGGCGTGAACCGCCAACGCTGGTCATACTGGATCTTCATTTGCCGGATGGCAATGCCAGCCAGATCATCAGACCCATCAAGCAGTTGGACCCCGGGATCCAGATCGCCATGCTGACCAACGATGCGAGTGAGCTCAATCACAGAGAGTGCCAGGAGGCTGGGGCGGACTGGTTTTTTGACAAATCCACCGAATTTTTGGACCTGCTTGACGTGGTGCGACAACAAGCTGCAAGGATTTAGATGATCCAAACCACCACACATCGAAATACGACGGCGGGCCGCAGCATCATTGCGCACGCCGGTATTGCGGTGCTCAACGAGCAGGAGTTCACGCAGTTCAGCGGTCTGATCTATCGCATCGCGGGCATCAGCATGTCCCCAGCCAAGAAGCCGCTGATCACCAGCCGCCTGGCAAAACGGCTCAAGCACTACCAGTTGGCCAGCTATGGTGATTATTTCCGTTTCATTACGTCAGCGCAGGGCAAAGATGAGCTGCAGGAAGCCGTGGACTCGCTGACCACCAATGAAACGCATTTCTTCCGGGAACCCAAACATTTCGACTTCCTGCGCCAACGCGTCATTCCGGCACGACAGGTCGGCAAGGGACTGCGCATCTGGAGTGCCGCCTGCTCCAGCGGGGAGGAGCCCTACAGCATCGCGATGGTGCTGGATGAATTGCTGGGTAAAGAGCCCTGGGAAGTGGTCGCCTCCGATATCAGTACCCGCGTTCTGGAGAAGGCACGCAGCGGGCTTTTCCCGATAGAGCGTTTGCCGGAAATTCCCAAGCCCTACCTCACCCGCTATTGCCTCAAAGGCGTTGACGAGCACGACGGCACCTTGTTGATTGAAAAGCCCTTGCGTGACCGTGTTCGCTTCATCGCACACAACCTGACACAGCCTGCGCCCCGACTTGAACCGTTCGACGTCATCTTCCTGCGCAATGTGATGATCTATTTCGATCAGGAAACCAAGCGCCAAGTAGTTTCACGGCTAACGCCGCTGTTGCGGCCAGGTGGGTATTTTCTGGTCGGCCATTCGGAGAGTCTGAATGGCGTCACCGACGAGCTGCGGTCGGTCTTGCCCGCGGTCTACCGCAAGCCGGACTGATGAAAAAACCCGGCCACACCATCGAGATATTCCTCAAGCAGGGTGAGGTCTATTTTGGCGACCGGGACACGCATATCCGCACCGTGCTGGGTTCGTGTGTGGCCATCACCATGTGGCACCCGCGCCTGCTGATAGGGGGCATGTGTCATTACATGCTGCCCACCCGACATCCGCGTGGTTCGAAGTTTCACTGCCGCATCAGAAATGCACCGATCACTTTCCCCTCCCGACGCGGACTCAACACAGAATCGCCCGATGGAAAGTATGCAGACGAAGCCCTGGAGTTGATGTTCTCTGAAATACAGCGAAGCGGGACCCACGCCAGCGAGTACCAGATCAAGCTGTTTGGCGGTGGCAACATGTTCCCCTCTGCAACCAAACCCCGCGACCAGCATGTCGGGTCAAAGAACATCGCGATCGTCACCCAGTTGCTGGCCCACCATGGCTTAAGGGTCAGTGCCGAGCATCTGGGTGGCATCGGCCACCGGAACCTGATCTTCGACATCGGGAGCGGTGATGTCTGGATGAAGCATCAGACGCCCGTCCAGTCGCCGTGCGACACGTGCGAGGTAAGAGAAATATGCCTGCACTCATAAAGGTACTGATCGTCGACGACTCTGCGGTGGTGCGCCAGGTACTGACTGCCGTGTTGGACAAGGCCCCCGGAATTGAGGTCATCGGTGCGGCATCGGACCCCATCTTTGCGATCGAGCGCATGCGCGCCCAGTGGCCCGACGTGATCGTGCTGGACGTGGAGATGCCTCGTATGGATGGCATTACCTTCCTGAAGAAAATCATGACTGAACGGCCCACGCCGGTGGTGATCTGCTCAACCTTAACTGAAAAAGGCGCAGAGACCACCATGCAGGCTCTGGCTGCTGGGGCTACCAGCATCATTCCCAAACCCAAAATGGGTCTCAAGCAATTCCTTCAGGACAGTGCGGAAGATCTGGTCGGCGCGGTCAGGACCGCGGCACAGGTCAACGTGCGGCGCTTGGTGCCAATCACAAAACAGCCCGTAGCACCCAAGCTGTCGGCAGACTCTGTCCTGCCCGCGTCCACCCACGCCATGGCAGAAACGACCGATCGCGTGGTGGCCATCGGCACTTCCACGGGTGGCACCCAGGCGCTGGAAATGGTGCTGACGGCGCTGCCGCGCGTGTGCCCGGGGATTGTCATCGTCCAGCACATGCCAGAGAAATTTACCGAGGCTTTTGCCAACCGGCTCAACGCTCTGTGCAGGCTCGAAGTACGAGAAGCCAGGAGCGGGGACCGGGTCATACCCGGTCTGGCCCTGATCGCACCCGGCGGGCGCCACATGTTGCTCAAGCGCAGCGGCGCACAGTATCACGTGGATGTCATTGATGGTCCACTGGTGAGTCGCCACCGCCCGTCCGTGGATGTCCTGTTCCGCTCCGTCGCCAAGTGCGCCGGAAAGAACGCGCTGGGAATCATCATGACCGGCATGGGCGACGATGGCGCGCACGGTCTCAAAGAGTTGCACGACATGGGTGCGCGCACGCTGGCCCAGGACGAAGCCACCTGTGTGGTCTACGGCATGCCCAAGGAGGCGGTGAAGCTCGGCGCTGTTGACCGGTTGCTGCCCCTCGGCGAGATTCACCTGGAGATCGTCAACACCATGCGGGCGACCGGCACCGAAAAACGTTGTTCCTAATCGCCAATTCCATACCCCTATGACAACCAATCAATCCGAGCAACCGCAAGACCACCGAATGGCGATCAGCAGCAATGCGTGCAAATGGGTGTTGCTCCCGGTCCTCCTGCCAGGCATCACCGGCGCGCTCGCCTTGCTGGTATCACCTGCGCTCCCCTGGCTACCGGTCACTGGGCTTGCCGCCATGGTGGCGCTGGTTGGTGCGGGCTCTGCCTGGTGGGCCGTGCATCAGTGCCGGGCATCTCAACGCCGTCTTGAGGCATCCGTGCGTGCCAAGGGCATGGATGGCCTGAACCAGCTGTGTCAGGGTGTTCTGCCGGTCTGGTCGGGCCAGGTCGAGATCGCCCGCAGCCAGACCGAAAGCGCCATCAACGACCTGGCCCAGCGCTTTGGCAACCTGTCACAGCGACTGGAGCGCGCAGTCTCGGCTTCCCAAAACAGCAGCGGTGCAGCGGACACCAGCAGCGGTCAAGGTGTTGTTGCCTTGCTCAAAAGCAGCGAAACCGACCTCCATTCCATCATCACTTCACTTCGCTCCGCGCTCAAGGAAAAGGAGACATTGCTACACGAGGTGCATGCGCTGTCGCGCTTCACAGAAGAGCTCAAGGAAATGGCCCAGAACGTGGGCAGTATTGCCCACCAGACCAACTTGCTGGCGATCAACGCTGCCATTGAGGCAGCGCGGGCCGGTGAGGTGGGCCGCGGCTTTGCTGTGGTGGCCAGTGAAGTGCGCAAGCTGTCCCAACTGTCTGCCGATACCGGCAAGAAAATAACGGCCACCGTGGAAACCGTCAACGGCGCTATTGCCAGCACACTGAGGGTTTCCCGCCAATACGCTGAGCAGGATACGCAGATGGCCGCCAACTCGGAGCGGGTCATCGAAAACGTGCTGGCGCAATTCGGTGTCACGGCTACCGGATTGAACGACTCCGCCGAAACGATGCGTCAGGAAAGTCATCTCATTCAGAGTGAGATTTCCGACGTCCTGGTGGCGCTGCAATTCCAGGACCGGATCAGCCAGGTGCTAAGCCATGTCCGCAGCGACCTGGACAAGCTCAACAGCACACTGGACGCGTCCGAACAGCAGATCTCTGCCGGCGTGATGCCCGAACCTCTGGACACTGCGGCCTGGCTTGATGCACTGACCAGCACTTACACCATGGCCGAGCAGTACACGGTGCACGGCGGTGACGGCCCTGCGCCACAGGCACAGAGCGACGCGACGGAAATTACTTTTTTTTAGGAGATATGTGTGTCAAAAACCATTCTGATCGTCGATGACTCTTCTTCGCTGCGGCAGGTCGTCAGTATTACCCTCCAGGGCGCCGGCTACAGCGTGATTGAAGCCTTTGATGGCCGACACGCGCTGACCAAGCTCAACGGCCAGAAGATCCACCTCATCATCAGTGACGTCAACATGCCCAATATGGATGGCATCACCTTCGTCACCGAGGCCAAGAAGCTGGCGGCCTACAAATTCACCCCCATCATCATGCTGACCACCGAAGCGGGCGAGGCCAAGAAACAGGCTGGCCAGGCCGCGGGTGCCAGGGCTTGGGTGGTCAAACCGTTCCAGCCGGCGCAGATGCTGGCGGCGGTGTCCAAACTGATCCTGCCTTGAGCTGTCGCGCAAGAAACCAAGGAGAGAGAAAACTATGACCGTCACGATGACACCACAAGCCGACGATCCGTGCCGCTTTGCGATCGAGGGCGAGATGACGATCTACAACGCCCTTGAATTGAAGGATCGCCTACAGACTCACCTCGATCAATGCCCGCATATGGAAATCGACCTTTCCGGCGTTAGTGAAATCGATTCAGCCGGATTGCAGTTGCTGGTGATGGCCAAGAATGAAGTGACGGCCCGGGGCAAGACCTTGAGCATTTCTGGTCACAGTCCAGCGGTTCTGGAGGTCCTGGATATATGCAACCTGGAAGGATTCTTTGGCGACCCCGTCCTGATCCGCACACCGGAGTCCGCACATGAATTTTGATTCGGCATTGCCAACTTTCATCGCGGAAAGTCGCGAACTGCTGCAGAACATGGAAGAGGCGTTACTGCGCATCGAACAGTCACCCGACGATGCCGACACCATCAACGCCATTTTCCGCGCCGCGCACACCATCAAGGGCTCCGCCGGACTATTTGGTCTCGACGACATCGTCGCCTTCACCCATGTTGCCGAGAGTGTGCTGGACAAGGTGCGCAGTGGCGAACTGCGGGTGGCCGGCGAATTGGTTGCACTGCTGCTTGCGACGGGCGACCACATGACAGAACTGGTGAACAACGCCGCCGACGGCGGCGAGCTGACCGCTACGGTGCGTGACACCGGCCAGACACTGATTGACCAACTCAATGTCTATCTGGGCGGTGGTGGCGCTGCAGCGCACGCAGCCACCTCCAAAGTTCCTGTGGAATACGAACTGCCACACACGACCGAGGGCGGAGGTCAGGTGGAAACCGATCTCTGGCATATCTCATTGCGCTTCGGGCTCGACGTATACCGCAGCGGTATGGATCCGCTGTCCTTCATCCGCTACCTGGGCACGCTAGGTGACATCCATCACATGCTCACTCTGTTCGACGCCATGCCGGCCGCGCAGGCGATGGACCCGGAGAGCTGCTACCTCGGTTTCGAGATCAGCTTCAAAAGCAATGCGGAGAAGGCGGCGATTGAGAGCGTGTTCGACTTTGTGAGCGAAAACTGCCAGATCCGTATCCTGCCGCCACGTAGCAAAATCACGGAATACCTGCGATTCATCGCCGACATGCAGGGAGAAGAGTTGCGTGTCGGCGAAATGCTGGTGCGCTGCGGCACCCTTACCCAGCACGAGCTGGAGGCCGCACTCAAACTGCAGCACGCCGAGGGCACAGAGCACCCGCGCCCGATTGGCGAAGTGCTGATGGACGCTGAGTTGGTACCACCGCCGGTGGTAGCCGCTGCGTTGGAAAAGCAGCGTCAAGTCAAGGAGAGCAAGAGCAGCGAAGCCAATCTCATCCGGGTCGATGCCGAAAAGCTCGATCAGCTGATCAACCTGGTGGGTGAACTCATCATCGCAGGAGCCAGCACCACCCTCATCGCCCAGCGTGCGGGCGTCCCTGAACTTCTGGAGGCTACCGCCACGCTGTCTCGCCTTGTACAGGAAGTGCGTGACAGCGCCCTGACCCTGCGCATGGTGCAAATCGGTGGCACGTTCAGCCGATTTCAGCGCGTAGTCCGCGACGTCAGCAAGGAGCTCGGCAAGGACATTGACCTCGTGATCAGCGGCGCAGATACCGAGCTGGACAAAACCGTGGTGGAAAGGATCGGTGACCCGCTCACCCATCTGGTGCGTAACTCGATGGACCACGGGATTGAGGCCGCCGACGTGCGCCTGGCGCGTGGCAAGCCGGCTAAGGGAACACTCAAACTCAATGCCTACCACGATGCCGGCAGCATTGTGATCGAAGTCTCTGATGACGGCGGTGGACTGAACAAGGCGCGAATCCTCAAGAAAGCAATTGAGCGCGGTCTCATAGACGATAGCGCCGTCTTGAGCGACAAGGAAATTCACAACCTGATTTTCGAGGCCGGCTTCTCCACCGCCGATGTGGTGAGCAACCTGTCCGGGCGTGGCGTTGGTATGGACGTGGTACGCCGCAACATCGAGGCGTTGCGCGGCACGGTGGATCTGGACAGTGTCGAGGGCCGGGGCAGCACGGTGCGCATTCGCCTGCCACTGACGCTGGCCATCATCGACGGTTTTCTGGTCGGCGTGGGCAGCGCCACTTATGTCATCCCCCTGGACATGGTGGTGGAGTGCATCGAACTCGGTGCAACGGACCATGACGACAGCGACAAACGCTACCTGAATCTGCGTGGCGAGGTGCTGCCCTACCGGCGGCTGCGCGAGCATTTTCAGGTGCATGGCAAGGCGACTCGGCGCGAAAACATCGTGGTGGTGCGCTATGGCGATGAAAAGGCCGGGCTGGTGGTGGATGAATTGCTGGGGGAGTTTCAAACCGTAATCAAGCCACTGAGCAGTATTTTTCAGCACCTAGAGGGTATCGGCGGCTCCACCATTCTGGGTAGCGGCGAAGTGGCCTTGATTCTGGATGTTCCGGGGTTGATGAAGCAGGTGATCGGCAGTGCAAGTGCGGGCAATCAGGCGGGCAGCATCAGTCTGGTGCAGGTCTAAGTAATTCGTTAATTTAAGGAAGAATCAAATGTTCAAGAACATGAAAATTGGTGTGCGCCTGGGGTTGGGTTTCGGCCTGGTGCTGGTCCTGCTGTCTGTGATTGCCTATATCGGCATCACCCGACTGGCAACAGTCAACAGCGCCGTTGAAGATATTGTTAACAACAAATGGATAAAAGTCGGCCTGCTCCAGGATGGGCTGGCCGGGGTGAATGAGATTGGAATTGGCGCGCGCGACCTGGTGCTGTTCACTACCATGGATGCCCGTCAGGCTGCCAAGGAACGGGTTCTGAAAGGCAGGGCCAACATCGGCAAGGCGTGGGAGACGCTCAAGCCAACGTTGACCCAACCCAAAGGCAAGGAAATGATGCAGCAGATCCTGGATTCGCGGGAGCAGTTCATCGCAGCCCAGAACCAGATCATCAAGCTGATGGATGAAAACAAGGTTGAAGAGGCGCGTGTCGTCCTCTCGACGGACTTCCGGAAAATAGCCGTCGAGTATCGCGACCGCGTCAATGCGCTGATCAAGTTTCAAGGTGATCTGATGGATGAAGCCGGAAAATCCGCGGCTGAGCAATACCAGCAGGCACGCACACTGATGCTGGCCTTGGCCATTGCCGCCTTCCTGCTTGGTGCCGGCATCGCGTTCTGGGTGACGCGCAGCATCACCAAGCCGCTGGGCGAAGCCGTGGGCGTGGCCAATCAACTGGCCGCCGGCGATCTGACCGCCACGATTGAAGTCACATCCAGGGATGAGACTGGGCAACTGCTCACTGCCATGCAAAACCTGGTGAGCAAACTCTCCAGCATCATCGGCGAAGTGCGCGGCTCGGCCGACGCCTTGTCGAGTGCTTCTGAAGAAATTTCCGCGACGGCACAGTCGATATCCCAGGCGACCTCCGAGCAAGCGGCCAGCGTGGAAGAAACCTCGGCTTCAATCGAGCAGATGAGTGCGTCCATCAACCAGAACACCGACAACGCCAAGGTCACGGACGGCATGGCATCCCAGGCGGCAAAACAGGCCATTTCGGGTGGTGAGGCCGTCAAGGACACGGTGTCGGCAATGAAGAGCATTGCAGGCAAGATCGGCATCATCGATGACATCGCCTACCAGACCAATTTGCTGGCACTCAATGCAGCGATTGAGGCAGCGCGAGCCGGCGAGCATGGCAAAGGCTTCGCGGTGGTGGCCGCTGAAGTACGCAAGCTGGCCGAACGCAGCCAAATCGCAGCGCAGGAAATTGGCGAACTGGCCTCCGGCAGCGTGGAAAAAGCCGAGAGCGCGGGCAAACTGCTGGACCAAATCGTCCCCGCCATCAGCAAGACCTCGGACCTGGTGCAAGAGATAACGGCCGCTTCTACCGAGCAATCCAGCGGCGTCGGTCAGATCAACACTGCAATGGGCCAGCTCAACCAGATCACGCAGCAAAACGCCAGCGCATCGGAGGAATTGGCTGCAACGGCGGAAGAGATGAGTGGTCAGGCTATGCAACTACAGGAACTGGTGTCCTACTTCAAGGTCGATGCATTGGCAACACCTGCGGCAAAAGCGCCTGCCGTTGCCAGGACCGCACCAAAGAAGGCTTCGATGCAGCAAAAAGCCCTGACAAGCGAAGTCAGCTTCGTACGCTTCTGAGGCGGGAGCAATATGAACGCAATCGTGAAAACGCAAACCAGACTGCCTGCAATGCAGCAGGCAGCCGCTGAGCAGGACCAGCAGCAATACCTGACCTTCATGCTGGGCGGCGAAACCTACGCCATGGGAATCCTGGCGATCAAGGAGATCATTGAATACGGCAACCTGACCGAAGTCCCGCGCATGCCGCAGTTCATTCGCGGTGTGATCAACCTGCGGGGGGCGGTGGTTCCGGTGATCGACCTGAGTTCACGCTTTGGCAAACAGGCCACCAAAGTTACACGGCGTACCTGCATTGTCATCATCGAGGTCGCCACCGGCGATGAAACCCAGGATGTGGGTGTGATGGTAGACGCAGTGAACGCCGTGCTGGAAATACCGGCCCAGGAGATCGAACCACCACCGACCTTCGGTGCCAACATCCGCGCCGATTTCATCAATGGCATGGGCAAGGTCAATGGCAAGTTCGTCATCATTCTCAACATTCAGCACGTGCTGTCGGTTGCTGAAATGGCCTCACTTTCGGGAATTGAACACAGTGACTCTCCAGCCAGCGCTTGATGCACATCATGAGCAGCACCAGCTTGATACCAGCGTCATTGATTTGATTCTTTGATTCAAAGGAAAAGGTGCCGCTGAATATGCACGTATTCGCACTCAAATAGGACGGGGTTTTGGCCTGGTGTTGTCAGCGATGCCGTAGCCACGCCCCCGGTGATTGATTTCTCTGCCATTTTGAAAGCAGGGCGTGCTCCATTACTTATAAAAACACGGCCCGCAAAGACATTGCGCGGCAAGCGAAGCCATGGGTGTGGAGAAAACGCGAGCCTTTTTGGCTCCTGATGCCGAGTTCCCAACAACAACTGACTGACGAATATTCACGAAGAAACATATGCGCCTGAACACACCAATAACGGACAAAGAAGTTCATCTCAAGAACGGCGAATTCATTGTCTCCAAGACAGATCTCACGGGTCAGATTACCTACGTGAACCGCCCATTCATGGAGATCAGTGGATTTACGGCTGAGGAACTGATGGGTAGTCCGCATAATATTGTGCGGCACCCGGACATGCCGCCGGCTGCATTCGAGGACCTGTGGCGCACCTTGAAAAGCGGAAAAGCCTGGCGGGGCATGGTCAAAAACCGTTGCAAGAATGGCGACTACTACTGGGTCGATGCCAACGCCAATCCTATCTGGGAAGGTGGCCGCATCGTCGGATTCATGTCGCTACGAGCGAAACCGACGCGTGCGCAAGTGAATGAGGCGGAACGCATTTACCGGGCACTCCGTGAAGGTTTCGCCCATGGACTTGCGGTCAAGCAAGGACGTGTTGTGCGAACCGGATGGGCAGGCTGGTTGCACGCCCTCATTAGCCCGTCTGTCAAAACGTGCGTGTCTGCCGCTTGCGCGTTAATGGGCACTACCCTTGCCGTATTGGGCGGTGCCGGCTTTCTGACCGACACGTCCCACGGCATGTCCAACGAGATCACGCTGACCCTCGGGGCACTGACATCCGCGTCGCTCATTGCACTGGGGTGGCTGTGGTGGTACATCAACGGAAAATTGCTTGGGCAAGTCGATGCAGCCATTCATGCCTGCCAAACGATAGCGAGTGGCAATCTCACGTCGAGCGGTCTGGAGGAGTCGGACTCGGAAATCGGCCGCTTGCGGCGTGAGATCAGTGTCATGGCCTGCAATCTCACCAGCATCGTGACCGATGTTCGCTCGGCTGCCAACCACCTCTCCTCTGCCTCGGAGACAGTTCATGCAACGGCGCACTCATTGAGTCAGGCCGCCAGCGAGCAGGCTGCCAACGTGGAGGAAACCTCTGCTGCTATCGAACAGATGAGTACCTCCATCAACCAGAACACGGACAACGCCAAAGTCACCAACGGGCAGGCCTCGAAGACAGCAAGCCAGGCTAGCGACGGTGGAGACGCGGTGAAGGAAACCCTGTCTGCAATGAAGAGCATCGCCGGCAAGATCGGCATCATCGACGACATCGCCTACCAGACCAATCTGCTGGCGCTCAATGCCGCCATCGAAGCCGCCCATGCCGGCGTGCATGGCAAGGGTTTTGCTGTGGTGGCCGCCGAAGTGCGAAAACTGGCCGAGCGCAGCCAACTCGCCGCCCAGGAAATAGGCGAGCTGGTTGGCAGCAGCGTAGAGAAGGCCGAAACAGCTGGCGCGTTACTCGATGAGATTGTGCCTTCCATCAGCAGGACTTCGGAGCGGGTACAGGAGATTGCAACCGCGTCGACCGAACAATCCAGCGGCGTGGGCCAGATCAACACGACCATGGGACAGCTCAACCAGATTACCCAGCAAAACGCAAACAGCAGTGAAAACCTGGCGACCACAGCAGAAGAGATGAGCCGAGAGTCCGCGCAGTTGCAGCAGTTGATGGCTTTCTTCAAGGTAGACGCCAGCAATGCACGGAGCCCAGGATTGCGTCAGTGAGATCCGACCTGGCAATGGCGCAACGGGAGTATCAGTTTTCGGCGATGCATCGCGAACACTGAATTCATCATCCATGGACAACAGACAAACGCACCCTTATCAAAACGCCGCGGGCTGGACCCTGCTAGTGCTTGCCGCACCTCTGCTGTGGTGGGTTTCACACCCCGCCCGACAGCTGGTGATCGAACCGATGCAGTTTGTGTTCTGGCACAACGTTGCCGAATTGTTCGCGGTGGTGGTGGCCATGCTGGTGTTTATCACCGGCTACCGAGCCGTTTTGTCGGTGCGCAAAGGCGCCGTGGTGCTGCTGGGGGTGGCGTTTTTAGGAGTGGGTCTACTCGATTTGCTGCACGCCGTGAGTTATGCCGGCATGCCAGACGCCATGACCCCCAACACCCCGCACAAATCCATTTTTTTCTGGCTGGCCGCGCGCCTGCTGGCTGCCACTGTCTTGCTGGTGTATGCCTTGCTGCCACCTGTGCCGACTGTCACACTGCTGAAAAAGCGTGTCGCCCTGGCGCTGATGTTGGCAGTGGTCGGTGTTCTGGGCTACATCGGACTGCTCCGGCCAGACCACGTGCCGGCCCTATTTGTCCAGGGACAGGGCCTGACGCCTCTGAAAATCGGCCTGGAATGGCTTGCGATCGCCGTCAATTTGGCAACCCTGCTGGTACTGTGGCGCCGCCGTTCGGAGTTGGTGCACGAGTGCGTCATGGCGCTGGGCTTTGCCGTTGCCCTGTCGGCCGTGTCAGAACTGTTTTTTACGATGTTGGGTGTACTCGACAAAGATGGGGCCAATCTACTGGGGCATCTCTACAAGGTGGCCGCCTATCTGTATTTGTTCCATGCCACATTCAACGAGGCGCTACGCCGACCGCTGGAGCGAATGGAGGTGCAGCATCTGCGTGAGAAAGTAACGCTGGAATCAGCACCGGATGGCGTCTTATGGGTTGACGTTGATGGAGGCATCCTGATGGCCAATCCCGCCATGGAAACGCTGACAGGCTACGCCGCGACTGAATTGGTAGGGCAAAACGTGGATATCTTTTTGCCCGAGCATTTGCGCACGCGCCATGCACAATCGATGCGGGGTTACTTCACGGCACCACATGCCCGTGCCATGGGCTTGATGGATTTGAAACTGCTGCGCCGCGATGGCCGGCTGTTGCCAGTGGACATCTCGCTGGGAAACTGGGAAGACGAGGGGGTTCCCCACGCCATTGCCTACATCCGTGACTTGAGCGAGCGCAAGAAATTTGAAGAGTCGTTGCGACACCAAGCCACCCACGATGAACTCACCGGTCTGCCAAACCGCTGGCTGTTTCGCCTGCAACTGAACCAGGCCTTGGCGCGTTCGGCGCGTGGCGGTCAGCGGGTCGCGGTGCTGTTTCTTGATCTTGACTATTTCAAGACCATCAACGATAGCTTTGGACATGCTACGGGAGATGCCCTGCTGGTGCAAGTCGGCACCCGCATCCGTAGTGTCTTGCGCGAAAACGATACGCTGGCGCGCATGGGCGGTGACGAGTTCGCCATGTTGCTCACCGATCTGTCGAATGTGGATGAGGCGATCAGTGTGGCCGTCAAGCTCCTGGCGTCGCTGCAATCCTCGTACCGTTTGCAGGACCAGGATGTCTATTCAGGCGGTAGTCTGGGCGTGGCTTTTTACCCGGACGATGCCAAGGACAGTGAAGCCCTGTTGCGCTACGCGGATATAGCCATGTACCAGGCCAAACAGGCCGGGCGCGGCGCCTATGCCTGCTACTCCAGAGAGATGGATCTGCGCGTGCACGAAGACATGCGCTTGCATACCCGGCTGAAGGAAGCCCTGGCCGAGGGAGTTTTGCAGTTGCACTACCAACCGCAGGTGGACGTCGAAAGTGGTGCGATTATTGGTGCTGAAGCCCTGCTGCGTTGGCATGACCCGGAACTGGGCGATGTGTCGCCGGCACGGTTTATTCCAGTCGCAGAGGCCACCGGCCTGATTTTGCCGTTGTCGGACTGGGTGCTGGAGACGGCGTGTACGCAAATTGCCGCCTGGGCGCAGGCCGGCACGCCCTTGCGGGTGGCGGTCAATGTTTCGGCGCAGCAGTTTCGTCGGCGCGATCTGCCGCAGAAGGTGGGTGCCGCCCTGCAGCGCACCGGCGCGCGAGCCCGGTGGCTGGACATTGAAATCACCGAGTCGGTGGCGATGACGCAGCCCGAGCAGGCCCGCGAACAGCTCAATGCCCTGGTGGCGCTTGGCTGCAGCGTGGCACTGGACGATTTTGGTACCGGCTATTCGTCACTGGCCTATCTCAAGACCTTGCCGGTAAGTAAGCTCAAAATTGACAAGAGCTTCATGGACGGTATTCCCGACGATGCCAATGACGCCGCCATTTCCCGCGCGATCATCGCCTTGGCCCACAGCTTGGGGCTGACGCTGGTGGCCGAGGGCGTGGAAACCGATGCCCAGCTTGGCTTTTTGCGCCAGTTCGGTTGCGAGGTTTACCAGGGCTGGCTATTTGCCAAAGCGATGCCTGCCAACGATCTGGAAGAACTGCTGCGAGCCTGACTGGCTCAGAGCGGGGTATACCGGCAGTGACCGCATCCGAATTCAGTAACCGCGTTATGGCCTGCCGGTTAGCAGCGTCGCAACAGCCTTGGCGATCAGCCCAAATGACGACCGAAGAAGCGAAAGACGCGATCCCAGGCCTGCTGGGCCCAAACCGGGTCGTACTGCGTTGCCGGAATGCGGCCCGGGCCGACCGCTGTTTCGTTGGCAAACGCGTGACGCGCCAGATAACGGTGAAACTCGAAAGCAGTGCCAGCGGCGCGCAATTTTTCTTCCAGCGCGTCGACCGTTTCGATCTTGAAAAATTCGTCTTGGGTTGCCCAATGCCCTTGTAGCGGCACACGGATTTTGCTGGCGTCGATGTATTCCAGCGGCGGACAGCCGTACCAAACCACCCCAGCGTCGACCTCCGGCGTCTGGGTCAGGGCCAGCAGGGTCAGCGCGCCGCCCATGCAATAGCCCGTCAAGCCAACTTTGGGGGCGCGGGTCTTGAGGTATTGCACGGCGCCACGGATGTCCTGAGACGCGGCTTCTCCAAAATTCAAGCCCGACATCAGGTGGTGGGCCTCTTCGGCTTCAACGGTCATCTGTCCGCGGTACAGGTCGGGTACCAGAGCCTGATAGCCTGCGGCCGCAAAGCGATCGGCTACACCACGAATCTGCGCATTCAGGCCCCACCATTCCTGAATCACCACAATCGCAGGGGCTCCCTCAGGCTGGGCCGGTTCGGCCAGATAGCCCTGCACGGTCTGCCCATCCGGGCGCTGAAAATTCACCATGGATCCCATTGTTCTCTCTCCTCACGAGGTGGCTAAGACTTGCATGGTACGCGGATCGCTATCGGCTTGCGATTCGAAACCGTTGTTGCAGCCAAACCCTGACGTACATCAAAAACTATCGGGGCAGTCTTTCTACACTAAACTCTAAACAGGCCGTTACAAAATGTTTCAAATCACGCGTTCGGCCATCATAGAGACTGCCATGAATACCAGAGAGGTGACGGTCGGGGTTGTGCTGGCGAGTGCTGCGCTTAGCTGTGCATCTCTTACCATAGGGCCAGTGCGTGGAGCAGCGTGGATCGGTCAGCCGCTTGAATTGTCTGTTCCCGTCCAACTGGAAATGGGCACGGGCGCTGTGGCGTTGTGTGCAGGCGCAGACATTTTTTACGCCGACAGCCAGCAAGACCTGGGCCGCGTCCAGGTCTTGCAGGAACCTACCGAGCAAGCCGACATCGTCAGGCTACGGGTGGTATCCAGCGCAGCGGTCGATGAGCCTGTGGTCACGGTGAACCTGCGCGTTGGCTGTGAGCAAAAGTTCACACGCCGCTATGTGCTTCTGGCGGACCTGCCCAACTTGGCGGATACCGTGGTACCAGGCGTTTCTGCCGATGTCATCCTTGCGCCTGTTGCCGCAACCGCGGTTGAAACGGCCGCAATGCGCATGCCAACACCCGTTGCGCGCACCCGCCTGAGCACAGGCGCAGGCGACGACGCGACCAAGGCGACTCCGACTGCGCCCAAACCCCGGACGGCACGGTCTGCACCACCCAAGGTCCGACAGGGCACAGCGACACCTGCCGTCAAGGCACCGGGCCCCCAGGGTTCCCGCCTCAAGCTGGACCCGCTGGAGGTTCTCACCGAGCGGGTCAAAACACTGGAGTCCACCACGACCGCAGTGCCTCTCGAAGACATGGTGAAGGATTCCGGGCGCGTGCAGCAGCTGCAAAAGGATGTGCAGACCTTGCTGACCCAGGCTGCAAAAAATGACGCCAATCTGGTGGCCCTGCGGGAACGCCTGGAAAAGGCAGAATCTGAGCGGGCGTCCAACCTTTTGGCGTACGGGTTGGCGGCATTGGCGCTGTTGTGCGCGGTAGCCATTGCATGGATCTGGAGCCGCCGTCGGGAACCCCTGGGCTGGCACAGCGAACTGCACAGCGAGCCGGCATCCTCCCACTACGAATCCAGGGGCGGGGACACGATCATTGCAGGTGCCCTCAAGGCAGTCAAACCGGGACCAGCCCAGACCCCGCCGACGCCCGCCAAACAAAAGGCTTCACTGGACGTCAACCTCATTGAGATGGACGAGTGGGACTGGCCCAAAACAGGCAAGGGACGACTGGGAGGCCAGTAAGCTGGCTGGATCAGTAGGTGATGCTCAGCGCATCCGCATCGACATTGATCACCGGCTTGCCCAGCACCGCGCTGGCAGCTTGGGCAAACGCCAGTGCCCACTGGGCATCGGCAAACTTGACGGGACCAGCCGCCTGTGCCACCACCACCACCCGATCAGCCATCAACAGCTTGCCGGTAGCGCGCAGAGGCTCGCATTCCATCTCGGTAAATTGCTCATCGAGCCATTTGCGAGCGACATCGCGCTCCAGAGATTGCTCTGGACTGAGTTCGATTCGCACCGGGGCGGTGTTTTTGAAGGTGACACTGACTTGGCTACGCATGGTGTGCCTCCCGACGAGCCGCCTCTAGGGTGGCATGCGCCCCCTTGGGGGGCAGTGAACGAATGTGAGCTTGGGGGTGCATAGTTTCTCCTGTTGGCACAATGATAGAACCAAATTTCGGGAGTCATGTTGAAATAGGCACCTGAACCCGACTCCCATTGACCTGTAGCAAAGGGCACGACTATGCGACGCGATTTTGTCAGGGCCATGACGGCCGCCACCACGCTGGTGTGCCTGGCGCCACTGGTGGCGCTGGCTGAAGGCCCGAAGCGGGACCTGACGGTGGAACTGCGCCAGATCAGGGAGGGACAGGAGGGGCAGGAAAGCCCGGCGGCTGGCGGCAGCTATACCGTCGGTACGGCCGGGCGTGCAGTGGACTTTGCCCCCCAGCAGGTGCGGGTGCGCAATGGCGAGAAAGCCAGCCTGCGCATCAACCAGTCCATGCCCATGCAGTGGGTTCAAAAAATCGAATCCCAAAGCGCCACGCTCAGCGCCGCTGGCACAACGGCCAGCAACAGCTCGGGTGGCGTCACGCAGGCCGTGACCTGGATGGAATCGGGTCAAAGCCTGAGCGTCACGCCGCATTGGCCGGGCGGCAAGCAGGCCGTCAAAATCGAGATTGAAGTGCAATCCTCGGCGGTGGATGAACGCACCAGTTCCGACCTGCCTGCCACCACACGCCAGCACTTCTCCACCACGGCAAGCGCACCTCTGGGCCAATGGGTCACCATGGCCACCAGCGGCAGTGCACCCAGGGCGGGCAGCTACAGCAGCGCAGGAACCGCCGAAGCCCGCCGACTGATCCAAATTCGGGTTGTAGCCGACTGAATCAGCCTCCTCACGCGGTTCTTTCGCATTGACAGAACAATTTGTGCAGGCAGACAGGAAGCAAGCAGCCCTTGTGTCCCTTCGTCCCCCTTTCTGAATTCGCACACTCCCACACCCTCTCTTGACCCGCCCGGCGCTTGACATGGGCGTATGTCCTGCGCAGTCATCAGCCTGTCACGGATCGGCGATCAAATGACCAGCACTGGCACCAAATTTGCTTATGCAATGGATCCAAGCCGTCGTCCTTATGTACGCCTGATGAAGGTCAATCAAACATGAACTTTCTGGAAAACACAAAGATATCAACTCGCCTTGTTCTGGGCTTTGCCTGTATCACGGCCATGATCGCCCTGATGGGGCTGCTGTTCAACGAAAAGGTCCACCAGCTCCAGGGTGAGTTTCAGGAGGTCACAAAGGACCGCTACCCGACGGTGATCGCCATCCAGCAACTCAAGTCGATGGTGCTGGCCAACGGCAGCGGCATGCGCAACCTGTTCATCATGAACGACCCGGCCGATATCCAGAAGCAAAACGAGGAAATGGTACGGACCAGCAAGTCGATCAACGCCATCCTTGAAAAGCTCGCCACGACCATCACCAGTGCACAGGGCCAGTCGGTCCTGGCCAAGGTCAGCGAAGCGCGCACCGCCTACACCGGAAGCCGCCGCACCATGCTGGGGCAATACGAACAAGGACAACTGGAAGCGGCCAAAGCGACGCTGCACAACGACGTACGCATCAAGCAGCAGGCCTACCTCAACGAACTGGACGGCTTAATCCGGCTCGAAGACGAAAAGATGCAGAGCTCCAGCCGCCAGGTCGATGCCGGAGTTCAGGGCGCAAAGACCCTCAGCCTGCTGATGCTGGCCATCGCCATCGCCACTGCCGTGATCCTCGCGTACTGGATCATCCGCTCCATCGCGCGGCCCCTACAGCAAGCCGTCGCGATAACCCGTGCCGTCGCCAGTGGCGACCTGACGCAGCCCATCCATGCCACTGGCCGCAGTGAAACCACCGAACTGCTACATGCCTTGCGCAACATGCAAGACAGTCTGGCCCGCGTTGTAAGCAACGTACGGCAGAACTCGGAGAACCTTGCCTCGGCGTCGGTACAAATGGCCCAAGGCAATCACGACCTGAGTGCACGCACCGAAAGTCAGGCCAGCGCCCTGGAAGAAACGGCTGCCTCCATGGAAGAACTCAGTTCCACCGTCCAGCAGAATTCCAACAATGCCAAACAGGCCAACCAGCTAGCCCAGAACGCCAGCATCGTAGCCGTCAATGGCGGTGAAGTCGTCGCACAAGTGGTGGACACCATGAAGGGCATCAACGACTCATCCCGAAAAATCTCCGACATCATCAGCGTGATTGATGGCATCGCCTTCCAGACCAACATCCTGGCCTTGAACGCGGCAGTGGAAGCAGCAAGGGCTGGCGAGCAGGGCCGCGGCTTTGCGGTGGTGGCCTCCGAGGTGCGCAGCCTGGCCGGGCGTTCGGCCGATGCGGCAAAAGAAATCAAGGCCCTGATCAACGCCAGCGTGGAGCGCGTCGAGCAGGGCAGCACACTGGTCGATCGGGCCGGTACGACCATGACCGAGGTGGTCCGCAGCATCCGCCGTGTCACCGACATCATGGGCGAAATCAGTGCGGCCAGCGATGAACAGCGTGTGGGCGTCGCGCAAGTGGGTGAAGCCGTGATCCAGATGGATCAGGCAACGCAGCAGAACGCGGCGCTGGTGGAGGAAATGGCAGCGGCAGCCAGCAGTCTCCAATCGCAAGCACAGGATCTGGTCGGAACGGTGGCAGTGTTTAAGCTGGATTCAGGTGGTTTCAGCGGCTCGGGGCATTCGGGGGTGACACGGACTGCGGTACGCCGAACCAGCAGTGCGCCGAGCGCCGCAGTGCTTCAACTCGCTGGCGCCTGAAGCAGACCCAAGGTCAGGTTGGCCTGAGCACCACAAACGCGCCCATGGCCAGCAAGGACAGCAGCGCCGCCAGGCCAAACGCCCACTCCGGCGCCAGGGTCCACAAGGCGCCCGCCACCAGCGAGGCCGGCAGGTAGATCAGCCCGGTCACAAAGTTGTAGACACCCACGGCCGTGGCACGGCGTTCCTGCTCCAGGTCTGCAATCAACGCCTTGCTTTGTGATTCTTCTATGGCATAGAACAACCCATACAGGGCAAACAACACAATGATCTCCCACTGGCTGGTGGCAAACACCATCCCCAGGCAGATGGAGCCATAGAGGGCGTAGCCGAGCACGACGACGTGGCCTCGACCGATACGGTCACCCAGAAGGCCGGCCAGCGGGGCCGCCAGCACACAGGTGGTGTTGAACAGCGCGTAGAGCAACACCACCTGGCTGGCGCTAAAACCCGTGTCATGCGCCTTGAGCAGCAAAAAGCCCAGGCTGAAGTACGCCAGCGCGAAGATGCCGGCCGGAATCAGGAAGCGCTTGAAACCGGGACTGAGCAAACGCCAGTTCTCACCGATGCTTTCGCGGGCATGGCTGGTACCTGGCTGGTCCGGGATCAAGGTCAGCACCACCACGCTGAGGACGGCCGGCACAAAGGCCACCCAGAACAGCGTGCGGTAACCCTCGGGCGTTTCGCCCAGCCACGACAGCAGCGCATAGGCCAGCAAGGGGCCCAGCACCGCGCCGGCCTTGTCCAGCGCCTTGTGCACGCCAAAGGCATAGCCACGTGATTTCTGCGGTGCGATGGCGGACAGCCAGGCGTCCCGTGGCGGCCCGCGAAAGCCCTTACCCAGCCGCTCGATCACCCGAAACAGGCTCAAGCCCACGATGGAATTCGTCACCAGCAAAATGGTCTTGGCCAGCGTGGAAAAGCCATAACCCGCAATGGCAAACACCTTGCGCTTGCCGCCCCGGTCCGACAGCCAGCCGGCCAGGTAGTTCAGCGACGAGGCCGAAAAATCGGCCAACCCTTCAATCAGCCCCAGCAAGGAAGCCGAAGCACCGGCAATGGTGGTGAAAAAGATCGCGAAGATGGAAAAAATCATCTCCGAACTCAGGTCCGTCAGGAAGCTTACCAGGCCGAGCTTGAGGATGTCCGGGTGAAGGCGGGTCCGCGATTGGGGCTTGGCAGGCGATGGCGTAGCGTCGGATGGGTGTGTCATGTTGGCGCCAGCGCCCATTGCGGCGACACGGCACAATGGTTTTAACACATAGTCTACGCCCGAGGAACCCATGACAGACACCACCACCCACCACCGCATCTGCCCCCTGTGCGAGGCCTGCTGCGGGCTGGAAATCAAGGTGCAGGACCGCAAGGTCATCAGCATCCGCGGGCACGACGCGGATGTGCTGAGCGCGGGCTATATCTGCCCCAAGGGCGTGGCCCTGAAAGACCTGCACGAAGATCCGGACCGCCTGCGCACACCGCTAATCAAGCGCAATGGCGTGTTCATGGAGGCCACCTGGGATGAAGCCTTTGCCGAGATCGAGCGCCGCCTGCCGCCCCTGATGGCCACACACGGACGCAACGCCACCGCCGTGGTGGTGGGCAACCCCTCGGCCCACAAGATCGGCCTGCTCACCTACTTTGGCAAACTGGCGCGCGCACTGGGTACGCAGAATGTATTTTCGGCCTCCACGCTGGACCAGATGCCCAAGCAGCTCTCCAGCGGGCTGATGTTCGGCCACTGGCTGTCCATTGGACTGCCCGACATTGCCCGCACGGATTACCTGCTGGTGCTGGGCGCCAATCCGCTGGTCAGCAACGGCAGCATGTGGACCGTGCCGGACTTCAAGGGCAAGGCCAAAGCCTTGCAGGCGCGCGGCGGCAAGCTGGTGGTGATTGACCCGCGCCGCACCGAGACGGCCGCGGTGGCCGATGCGCACCACTTCATCCGCCCCGGCGCCGATGTGTTCCTGCTGGCGGCCATGGTCAATACCCTCTTTGCCGAAGGTCTGGTCCAGCTGGGCAGCGTGGCCAACTGGGTGAATGGCGTGGCCGAAGTGCAGCAAGCCGTGGCCGCCTTTACGCCCGAGGCCGTCGCTGCACGCTGCGGCATGGACGCCGACACCATTCGCACCCTCACCCGCGATCTGGCCGGTGCGCCCCGCGCTGCCGTCTATGCCCGCATTGGCACCTGCACGCAGGAATACGGCACGCTGGCCAGCTGGCTGGTGGATGTGCTCAACGTGCTGACCGGCAACCTGGATGCGCCTGGGGGCGTGCTGTTTGCCAAGTCGGCGGCCTTTGCCTCCAACACCGCCGGCAAACCCGGTATCGGCAAGGGCGTCACCACCGGACGCCACAGTGCACGGGTCAGTGGCGCGCCCGAGGTGTATGGCGAACTGCCGATCACCTGCCTGGCCGAAGAAATTGAAACGGCTGGCTCGGGCCAGATCCGCGCGCTGTTCACCGTGGCCACCAACCCGGTGCTCTCCAGCCCCAACGGCCCGCGCCTGGCCAAGGCTCTGGACACGCTGGACTTCATGGTCAGCATGGACATCTACCTGAATGAGACCACGCGCCATGCGGACGTAATCCTGCCCGGCGTCTCGCCGCTGGAAGACTTCCACTACGATGTGGCGTTTCCCCAACTCTCCTGGCGCAACCATGCCCGCTACAGCCCGCCGGTGCTGCCCGCCGCACCCGGCCAGCCCGAAGAATGGCAGACCCTGCTGAAACTCGCAGCCATTGCCCAGGGCAAAGGCACCGGCATCGACGCCAACGCGCTGGACGACGCCCAGTTTGCCGACGACGCGCAGCGCCTGTTTGGTGAACATGCCGCCGCCGTCATCCAGGCCACCCAGGGACTAAAGGGCCCGCGGCGCACGCTGGAAGTGGCGCTGCGCACCGGCCCCTACGGCGACCAGTTCGGCCGCAAGTCCGACGGTCTGACACTGGCCAAGGTGATGGCATCCAACGCGACTGGCGGCATTGACCTGGGTGAGTTGCAGCCCCGCATCCCCGAAATGCTACGCACGCCCAGCGGCAAGATCGAACTGGCGCCGCCCAGCCTGCTGGTCGACCTGGCTCGGCCCGCGGCCGACCTGGCATCCCCGGCGCCCGACCTGGTCATCATTGGCCGGCGCGACGTGCGCACCAACAACAGCTGGATGCACAACCTGCCGGTGCTGGCCAAGGGGCCGTTTCGCTGCACCGCCCTGGTTCATCCCAGCGACGCAGCGCGCCTGCAGTTGCAGGACGGCGCCCTCGCCCGCATCGCCAATGGCCCGCGCAGCGTGCAGGCCCAGGTCCACATCAGCGCCGAGATGATGCCCGGGGTGGTGAGCCTGCCCCATGGCTGGGGCCACGATGCCCCTGGCACCAGCCTGCATGTGGCCGCAGAGCGCCCGGGTGCCAACCTGAATGCCCTGCTGGACGACCAGTTGCGTGACCCGTTGTCGGGCAATGCGGTGCTGGGGGGCGTGGCGATCACGATGCACGCCGTGGCCTGATGCGGGCCGATGCCCGCACTCAGAATAGACCGTCACCCGGATATTTCATCGTCTGGTACCTTAATTAAAGCGAGTTAGCGTTGACTGGCAAATACCTCTCTGATTTCGCGGTAATCGTCGTCACTCACTCGTGCAAACCCACTGATATTCATGTCCCTGAACATGCCCTGCAGCACGGAGTCCTTCTCGAAGAAGTCGGCCTTGATTGCGTTCACGACGTTTGCGCACAATTGCCCCCGATAGACGAACGGATCGTGCGGAACGGGTTTCGACTGCCAGAGGACCCGAATCTCTTCAGGAGAAAGGCTATGCTGCCTCAAGGCCTCATCCAGCCTGAGACTTGACACAAAAGCGGCGTCCACGATTCCTTTTTGTACAGACTGAATGGCACGGTCGTGTGCCCCAGCAAACGTCACCCGGTTGAAATATTCCTCAAGACGAGCACCGGTCAAATCAAGAATGGCTTTGCGCGGAATCAGGGCTCCAGATGTGCTGGCAGGGTCTATCAGGCTGACATGGGCCCCTCGCAGCGCTGCTATGGTGTCAAAGCCTCCATTGCGTTTCACTATAAGAAGCGAACGGTAGTGCGATGTCGAGTCAGTGAAGGTGCCCTTGATTGGCATGGAAGAAGCGAAGGCCGTAATACCGGAGTCCCGACTTTTTGCCATCGCATAGGCGGCAGGTCCCAACTCTGCAAGGTCAATACTTCCCGCAACCAGGCCTTCAACCGCAGAACCGTATGACGTTGTGCGGACCAATTCGACCCGCCGCGCCAGCGACTTTTCAAGCAACTGAATCAATGGCCGATATTCCTTCAGTTGAATGTCAATATCCTTCTTGGGATAGGCCGCGAATCTCAGTGGCTTTTGATCACTGCAGTCGGCAGAAAGTGCCGACCCCGTCGCAATGAGCGCAGCCAATAAGGCTAAAAAAAATTTAGACAGTTTGTTCATCTGGATACCAGGTTGGCTGAATAAGGATTTGTCGCACGGCCTCGACGGGCATTGGCCGGTTCAACAGATACCCCTGCACTTCGTCGCAGCCCACAGTTTTGAGATGCATTAGCTGTTCCATGAGTTCCACGCCCTCGGCGATAACGCGTTTGTTCAAGTTGTGCGCCAGAGTCACAATGGAAGCAACAATGACGGCATCTGCGGGGCTGTTCCGAATTCCCTCAACAAAGGAGCGGTCAATTTTTATGACGTGAATTGGAAGTGTCCGTATGTAATTGAAGCTGGAGTAACCATTCCCAAAGTCATCCAAAGCAATACGGACCCCAATGTTTTCAAGGTCCTGGAGGACGCTACTGGCGATTTCAATATCCCCGACCAAGCTTCCTTCCGTAATTTCTACCTGGAGCAAGTGCGCCGGCAATTTGAACTCCGAGAGATACTCAGCAATGCGTTCAGATAGATCCTCATCATGCAACTGCCGGGCCGTCACATTGATGGCAATCGGCAGTGTGTCTAAACCGTCTTCCCTCCAGAGGGCCAACTGCCTACAGGCAGCTTTTGCCACCCAATCTCCAAGTGCGACATCCATGCCGGTGCTTTCAGCCATGGGAATGAACTCACCAGGTTGAATCAACCCGTGCTCGGGATGATTCCACCGAACCAATGCTTCAAAACCAACAATCCTGAAATCACTCAAGCGGACCTTCGGCTGGAAATAGAGAACCAACTCATCGCACGCAATGGCGTGAGGAAGACGCTGTTCCAATTCGAACTGACGGGCCGATACAGGGTTGAGAGAAGGCTCATAGAACGTAAATCGTCCACGGCCGGCTCGCTTGGACTTGTACATGGCAGCGTCAGCATGCCGAGCAAGCGTTTCAATGTTGTGACCATCACGCGGGAATACGGCAATCCCGATACTTGGGCTGACCTGAATGTCATGGCCATCCAGGTTGATGCAGGGCCTACCGACTGTTTCGACGATCTTCTGAGCAATCACCGATATGCCATGGGCACCGTCTACCTCGCCCAAAAGAACTGCAAATTCATCACCACCTAGTCGTGCAACGACATCGGACTCTCGTAGCACAGAAGTCAAGCGTGAGGAAACAGTCTGGAGAAGTAAGTCTCCTACGTGGTGCCCCAGCGTGTCATTGATGCTTTTGAAGCGATCCAGATCAATATACAAGAGCCCGTAGTGCAAACGACTTCGCTTCGCCCGCGCAATGTGGCTTGCACCCAATTCATAGAACATGCGCCTATTGGGTAGGGATGTCAAATGGTCGTGCGAGGCGAGCTCAATTGCACGTAGCGTTTCCCCCTCCAACTGCAAAATGAGTTTGTGCTTGTCGGCATCAGCAGCTTCCAACGCTCTAACGAGTCTTTCCTGCTTTTGAATGACTAATCCAACCCAGACCGTAGCGCCAAGCAAAATAGCTGTGAGCATCCAAAGGATCGGGGGGAACCTGGACCCGTTGATGCCATAGTCTGCTTGCATTTCTGCCAAGTCCCGGCTGACAACAACAAGGAATGGGTAGCGTTCCAGATGCTTAAAACTAGTCTGATAGTCGTGTTTGTCCTCAAAGAGGTTGGTAACCAACGAGCCATGCTGTAAACCAGAAAACGGTAAGCGTTCGGTGTGCCATTGCTTGGTCGACAGCTCCAGCCCACCTTGGCGCACCCGAACAATTTCGCTGCCCGGCCTACTGAGTATCTGAATCGCGCCTGTACGACCAATCTCAATATCTCGATACTGTCCAAGAAGGAATCCCAGATCAAGGATGATGAGGCACAGGCCTCTCGTTCTACCGGTCCTGTCCACAACCGGGTAAAGCAGTGGAACCTGCCAAACCTGGACCATTGACCCTGCTTGCGGGCCAACATGCATGCGCGACTCGTCGTAAGTCGAGACATTCTTTATGGCTAACTGAACTGCTTCTCCAAGTTGCTCACTGTCTGTCGATGGTGAAGACGCGTAGACCCTGTTTGATTGCAAATCGTATAAAGCAATTCGCTGGAACGTGTGGTCTGCTGAGAGCATTGCTGCCAACCTGTTCTTGGCATCATTGCTGTTGCCGTCAAACCATTCCGCGGATGCCAGAGCGAACAGGACCCCACGGTCAAGAACCTGTGTGAGATGCTCCGAAATGATCAACGCAAGGCTCTCTTGGTGCGATTGCGCGTTGCGACTTGCCATGTCTTTTTCGGCTGACAGGCGCTGGCCAGTGATGATCCAGGTGGCCGCCAAAACCAACAAAAACAGAGAGACGACGCCGACAAGAGGCCGCATGAGCCGCTTCTCAACCAAATTTCTGAAAGACATTCCAACGTTCTAATTTAGGGGGCGAGCAGGTTCTCTACTCTTTGTTCTAATATGCCGTTCAGCACCTCTGACCCGGCTGCGATTGCCTCACTCAGACGCTCAAGCTCCAACCATTTTCTTGAACGTCGCAATCACAGCGTCACCCTTGAACGGCTTGACGATCCAGCCCTTAATCCCAGCGGCCTTGCCCCGCTCTTTCATCATGGGCGAATTTTCTGTCGTCAGCATGATGATGTTGACGGCAGCATTTTTTAGTTCCGAGCGCACCTTCTCGGCCATCGTCAGGCCATCCATGTTGGGCATATTCACGTCACAGACAACCAGCTTGATTGCCGGGTCAGCCTTCAACTTTGCCAGCCCGTCACTGCCATCAACGGCAAAGGCAACGTTCAGGCCATTGCTCTTCAGGAAATCTCCGACCTCGTTGCGAACCGTGCTTGAATCGTCGACTACCAATATTTGTGCCATAGCTACCTCAATAAGTTAAAACATTTCCAGTTCACCACTGCTTTGCTGCTCAGGTACCTGGATATCAAAGTCAAGATCTTCAAACTCAGTGAGGCACAGACTGGCATGAAAACGTGGACCCTGGGGAATCGTCACAGCAAAGTGATGCTGATAGGAGCTGCCCAAGACGTCCAGGTGATGCGCGCATTGCTTGTCAACGATGTTGGGCGTCGACATTCCTACGTGGGGGAAGACCTGTGCAAGATCGCGATTAACGCTACCGCAGCAGATGTTGCCGCACTCACTTATCACATCGAAAAATGTCTGGGTATCCATGGTCGTGACATCAACTCTGTTGATTGATGCCAAGTGCGCCTTCGTCAGTTCGTCAGGTGAAAAATAGATCAGCACCAGCATGCGAAAGAAATAGGAGGAGACACTCAGAATTACCACCTTCGATGCCGAAAACTGCGAGACATCCGCCACGGGCTCAATGTCGATTGGGCTTTCTGGTGAAGCCAGGAGACTCGCACGGATAGCCCGTTCCAGCATGTCGTTGAGTGAGCGTTTCGCGTTTTGGCTAATCATGGTCACCTACCGTTAGGCCGACAAGGCATCTTTAGCCTTGTTGTTAATCACGTTCAGTCCAATAACGGAACCCATGATCATCTTGCCGCCGGCCTGGAGCCCCTGAAACGTCGTCGTCGTTATGAGGTCGTTCTCATACAAGCGGTTGCGATAGTCCTTGGAGAGTTTCTCCGCGCGAGAAGCGAGATTTCGCATTTCACTGGCCACCACCGCGAATCCCTGGCCCTGTTCACCCGCACGGGCCGCCTCGATTGACGCGTTCAGGGTCACAATCACCATCTGCTTGACAATGGTCGAAAAATCATCGTTCATCGCGTGCATTTCGCGGTTGTGCCGAATCAGAACATTCATGTCGGCATGCCAGCGCTCAAAGGTCTTAACCAGCCCCAACAGAGTGCCGACCTCCTCGCCCACGGAGTCAAAGCTTCCGATTGCCCTTCCCAGACCTTCAGAATATTGCTGTTGCAACTGCTGCAGCGCACTTTGATGCGTGCTTTCCAGTTGCTCCAGTTCACGCTCAGTGACGTGGCGAGCGTGCGAGAGTTGCTGTTCACAGTCCTGCAATTGGGCTGATAGGTGGTTCAACTCATCCTGCAACGACTGTTCCAGTGACAAAGCTTGCGCACGCATCACATGGTTGGCGGCATTGCGCCGCACATAGCGCGACACGAACCACGCAGGCACTGAAGCGCCAAGAAAAATGCCCAACAGGAAGATAAATGCAGAACTGTCCATGCGGTTTACAAGGTGAGGATTGAGAAACTTCGGATTGACCTGTCAGATTTTTCAGCCAACGTGTTGCATAAGCCGGAGAATGGGCGCCACGGCCAATTGGGCTGGCAGTTGGATGACGGTCGAAAACGGACGGAAATCTCCCTGGAAATCGCCGGCATCCAGCTCCAGAGCAATAGACCCGTTATGTGCCTGCACGAATCCCCTGACTGCGTCCATTCCAACGCCTCGACCCGACACTTCGGTAACATGGTCCGCCGTGGAAAACCCCGCCGTGAAGACCAACTGTCCAATCTCCTCAGGACTTAGCGCGTCACTCGCGGTTATCAATCCTTTATCCAGCGCTTTTTGGCGGATATTGGCGAGCGCCAACCCTCTGCCATCATCGCGCAGCTTCAACAAAAGCTGATCGCCCTTCATCGCGGCCGTCAGTTCAATACTGCCAATGGCGGGTTTCCCGTCAGCCATGCGCATTGCGGATGTTTCGATGCCGTGGTCCATTGCATTGCGGTAGAGGTGCATGAACACGTTCTTGAGCATGTCTACCGCCTGGGTGCGAATCACAATGCCATTGTCTTCAACGGTGTTGTTGGGCGGCTCCTTGCCCAACTCTCTCGCCAATGACGGTAGCGACTCCAACACACCGGCAAGAGCATCCGATATTTTTTCGGTACCAATCAGGTCAAGACTGTGGCGAACCTGCCGCAGCGTTTCACGCATTGCCACCAGGCTGCCGGTATCGGCATGCGCTAACAGGTCCTTGGCACCTTCCAACTGATTCTTCTCGACCATCAGGAACCTATCGACGGCACCGCGTCTGCCGGGCCCTTTGCGCCCGAGCTTGATCTCATTGATTCTTTCGTACTCTTCCAAAGCATGTTGAGCCTGGTCGAGCTGGACGATGAGGGCATTCGTATCCCAAGCCTTGTCAGCGTCCCGGCGCAATTCGTCGTAGGTCTGCTCCGCTTCATGGACTACGTGGGTCAGATGCAGCAGGCCATAGGTCCGAGCGTTACCCTTGATGGTGTGCATGTTACGAAACAGCGTGGTAATAGCGTCTTCGCGTTGCTCATTTGTTTGCTCCATCGAGCTGCGATCGATGAGGTTGCGGTTCTCGCGTACAAATTCCAAGGCGCTGTGAATGAATGCATGGAACTTTTCCTGCTGCACGGCCAGGATTTCGCCGATGATGGCCAATTCACGCTTTTGCTCGTGCGCTTCAGAAGCCAGAGCGCGCAACTCCGTGACATCACGAACGCACAAAAGAATCCGTTGGGTTGTACCGGCATCGTCTGCAATGGGCGACCAGTTCAGATCCAGAATCTTGATTTCTCCGCTGGGCAGTTTCTTCACTACCTCTGTTGGCAGCAAATGCGAGTTGAAGTCAAAATTCATTTGATCTTCACCGATACATGCCGAGCTTGTCGTTTCGACTTGGGACAGAATGTCAGCGTTGCATCGCGTGTCTGAAAACACAACGTCCATCAGGTCTCTGCCGGCAATGTCCGTTGTCTCCAAAATGCTCTCAAGGTACACCGAGTATTCCGGATGAACCCGGTTGCCGGCTTGCACGGTCAAAATTCCCTGCGGCACGTTGTGCAGCATGGCATGGATGTCGGCTGACTTTTGCTTAACAAGCTCAGAGCTCTCCTGAATTTTCTCAATCATGGCATTGAAAGCCATCATGGAATGGCCAATTTCATCCATGCGATTGATTGGCAGTCTCTGGGTGAAGTCCTGACTGACAGCAATATCCGTCATCTTTGCTTCCATCTCGCTGATGGGGCGAGTAATCTGGCGGTACAGAAGCACGCCCACACTGGTGAGAATGAAGACTGCAATCACGGTGACCAATGCAATGGTTGCCGTGGTGCCTTTGAGGTTTTCATTCAGGGCAACAATCGCGCCGTCCTTGCTGCGCCGCTTCTCAATTTGCAGGGTTTCAATGATTTGCTCCATTTCCTGCAAATAGCCACCTACGTTGGCCGCCAGGTTTGCTTCGGCGACCACGGTTTGCCCTGCCAGTTTGAGTGCAGCGGTGTCCTTGATGGCGGCAAAGTAGTTTCCCAGACTTTCCTTTGCCTGCTCAACCAAGCCACGTTGGGCAGCGCTGTCAGCTTGCGCCAGTTGATTGTCCAGAGCCTTCTGTAAGGTCGCCTGGTTTCCAAGCAATTTTTCCTCAGCCTGCTTTGCAAGATTGAGATCTGGCGCAGCAACAATCATCATGACTGCAAGCTGAACATCCTTGAGCTGACCAATCAGTTCTGCTGAGGCGAGTGCGCTGGGAACCACCCCTTGAGTCACCATCTCCACTTCCGAAGCACTGCCGCGGGACTGGTAGACAGCAAACCCACCAATGGATGCAATCGCGAGAAAAGTCAACACAACCAATAACGTAATGCGATAACGAAGATTCATCGAAATGACCTGGGCAGAGTGTGTGTGATGGACCGGTACATGCGCATGGCTAAATGTGCATATGCAGCAATTACGCACTATTCTCTTTTGCAAAAATGTCAACGAGATGGCAAATTTGTGTCATCTCTGTCACATTGGTTGGAGCAGCTCTCCGGCATCAGCGCCGAGATGATGTCCGGGGTGGTGAGCGTGCCACATGGCCCCGGCGGTCAACCTGAATGCCCTGCTGGACGACCCGTTGCGTGACCCGTTGTCGGGCAATGCGGTTCCGGGTGGCGTGCCGATCGGCATGCACGCCGTAGCTGGTTTTTTTATGAAAATTTAAATAAAACTAGCCGCTAGCCCCCGTGGAATGTGCGCAAGCAGCTATCAAATTCATAGCTTCCACTTGGTAGGTTCTGTCGCCTGCCTTAACTCCACCTCGGCCGCAGGCCTGGGCACCTTGCCAGTAGATCGCGGCTGAGCGGCGTCGAAACGGTGTTGGTCGTGCGTACGGACAAGAGTCACGAATTTGAAATCAAACCCAAACAGAATCTGCTTTTCCACAGTGAGCGATGCCCCCGAATGTTCAAAACTGAAACGACACAAATTTCTCAGACCGGCTTGCGCTATGTATCGAAGGAAAACGGATCGCCGTTCCAGGGAATGGGGAGTACGGGCGAAACGATAAGCTGCATCAAATGTGGCAAACACAAACTCCGGACACGGGGCGTCATCAAGCGCTATCTGAATTCACTGCTGTTCTTTTGCTTTGACTGCAAACCCGAGAAAAAGACTGCAATCAGTGGCGGCCATCCCGTGGACTGCGCACTTATTTCGGGCTAGCCAGCTCTTTACCGCCCCAGGAACGCAGCGCTCTAAGCATGGAGCGCTTCTTCACCTGATGGCCACCCATGCGTCTCAGGATGTCGTCGAGCGTGCGAATGGCATCGGTAATGTAGGGGCCTTTGTTCAACATCACACACTCTGCGCGCACCCCCAGCCCCGCGTCGGAAATCTCGGCCCGAGAAGGCACGCCGGTCTTGGCCAGCGTTTCAAGCACCTGGGTTGCCCAGATCACCGGCATGTGCGCCGCTTCTGTACACCACAGTATTTCCTCCTGAACCTCGGCGAGACGCTCATACCCACATTCAACCGCCAGGTCGCCCCGCGCAATCATGACGCCCGCACACCCGCCAATCATGGCAGCAAGCATGAGCTCGGGCAAATTCTCGAATCCCTTGAGTGTTTCAATCTTCAACACAACGCCCATGTCGCCGCGACCCAGTCGCTCCAGGTGTCCGCGCAGCAGGTGAACATCATCCGCCTGTTGCACAAAGGACAGGCCAACCATGTCCGCCTCCCGAACAACCACGGCGAGGTCCTGCACATCCTTGTCGGTCAAGGCAGGTAAATCCAGATCACTGTCAGGAAGGTTGATGCCTTTGTCACCGATCAGCTTTTCCCCGCCCTCACGCGCCTGGGTAATCTCGACTTCCAGCCAATCGTCCATGACGTGTCGGATGAACCCACCAATTTTTCCATCGTCAAACCAGATGCGCTCCCCGATGCGCACCTGATCAATGATCTGCGGCAAGGTGCATGCGATGTGAGCGGGTTCAACCATGACGTCCTCAGCCCCCTCTTCGACGACGGCTCCATTTCCGATTCCATCCCGCGTCACTCGAATGACATCACCCCGATGAAGATAAAGAGCGCCCGGCTGGCTTTGGATCTGCCCCGCCAACGTGGATCGCCACTTCTTGCCATCCGCGCCATGAATGGTCAAAAGGGTTTCAGGAGTCAAGTACGCGGTCTGCACACTTTCGGCAATGGCACAACGCGCATCACGGTGAACTACCAACAAATGGCGCTTGGCGCCACGCGCGTCGGAAAAGTCAATTTGCGCGCCCTTGTGCAGATGCTCCAGCCATTTGTCTTCCACGCCAATGCATCCGTCAACGTCTGGCATTCCAGGCGGCTGACTATTTGACTGGATGCCCAGGCGATAGGGTCTATAGGGGCGTCCATATTCATCCCGTTGGGGCCGCATCCGCAGCACGGGAGGTCGGGGGGCCACCTCACCCGTTCTGATTTTCGGTCCGCCCAGGTCCATGAGTATGCGCACGCTGCGTTGCACCGCCTTTGCGGCATGACGAACATGCATCGCCATGGCGCTCCAGACCTCGGCATCGTCGTGAGCGCAGTTGATGCGCGCAATGTCCATTCCCGCCTCCACCAATTCGCGAACGACGCTGTAATCGGTAGCAGCCGTGGAGGGCAGCGTGACCATGATGCGCACGGGTCGCCCCAGGGGGTAGGCGCCCAGCAGATCGACCGAGTGGCCCTCCAGCAAACGGCGACTGCTCACGCTCCCAGCTGGCTCTTCCGCAGATTTGTCCAGCCAGTCCTGACCCGTCAGGCAATGCAATATTCCGAGAACCTTGTCCAGGTTGGCCAGTACATGGGACTCCGAGCGACCCAGTGACGACAGCCCCAACCATGCCAACCGCTCTTGCAGCGGTCTGAGATCATGAACACGAAGCGCAAGATAATGGATCAGGTTTCTGGCGCTTTCATGGTATTTGGGTGATAAACGGGACAGTTCTGTCTGCATGGCCGCTTCCCGATCGAGCATGGCCTGCCGCAATAGCTGCAATTCCTGAATCAGTGACAAACACACCTGCTGGCGCGAAACAGTTTTTGGCTTCGGGCTCGAAATGGTGTGAGTGGGCGTGGGCGAATGGGTCTTAAGCATCGTGCGATGCTTGCATATCATTACTACCGTTGTGTGACATCCCGGTACCGAGTGGCCAGAGGGCCCGATCGGCCTGGCGCTCGCTATTCCACCCGCTCTCGCAATCCCAACAGACTTTTTTTCAAGCCGTCATCTACCGGGTGGGCGCCAATAAAAATGCCCAGCACCGCGTTGTAGAAATCAGCGCCGGCAATTGCCGTTCCCTTGCGCGCGCCATTGACGGCAATCGTGGTGCCCATATCCGGCAGGTAATCAAAGTCGATGACATCGCCCACAGCGGTATTGCCGATGACTCTGATGGTGCGTTCCATTTGAGCAATGCGATCACTCAATCGGACCAGCTCGGTCGCATGCACATTCAGGCGCATTCCCGGTACCAAAGCGTCAATGAAATTATCGGAACTGGCGTTGCGCAGCATGCGAAGCTGCAAACGTTTGGACCCTTGTGCTGCGGCCACATCGAACTGCGTCACACTCCTTTTCGCGAGGTACAGCCCGGCTACGTAACCCTTGAAGAACAGCACGGCCCGCACACCCACCCCATTGAGCATCAACTCGCTGCTCCCGAGTTGGATGACGTCCTCAAAGGATTGCCCTTCCAAAGTAGCTGCACTGACGGGCAAGCCCGCCACGCAAGCACCCAGCAGACCCGTGAGCATCAAACGGCGAACTGTCAAAACGTCAATCCGAATATCGCCGCAATTTGGAATGACCAGGCCCTATGCAGAGACATTGCCAAGATACTTCCATCGGTGATTGACCGACCTTCCCATTTCGCTACGCCGTGGAGTGGACTCACAGCGCACGGTCTGGGACAAATTGGCTGCAAATGACTCAATTTCTGTTTGCAGCTGTAGAACATGCGGATGCTCATCACCCAGGGCTGCGGATAGTTTGCGATGCAGCCGTTTCAAATTGCCAAGGTGTTTGGACATGAATATCTCCGAAAGCCGACCTATTCAACACGCGTAGCCATAGCGTTCCCACCAACGGGACTTGCAACAGCATATCCGGGTCAACCCTTGATCCACAAGCCAACGGGAACACCTTCTTGCGTCAAGTCAATGAAACATGCACGCAACACAGCATGAGGTGTTCACTGGACATAAAACGCTCCAGGGGCCAGCAATGAAATCTGGATCTCTAACAAAGGAAAACCCACTTTTTTTACAGGAGAGAGTTTGGTGGTGTACCGTGGCAACCGTGTGACAGTCCAACGTTGGCAAGCAGATCCTAGACCTCCGCAGGAAGCAGCATCGCCAGCCGCTCACTGATCGAATCGGCACGGCTTGCGCCCGCCTGGACTTTAGCCAGCATGTGGAAGACCTTGGGCTGAAAGCCATGGCCAGTCTTGACGAGAAATGGGTGTGTTGATGAATCCACTGGCCTTCTGTGGCCAGTGTGCGATGCAATTCGCCGTTGACTGTAAACCACATGGGCAACGGGTGGTGGATAGCTCTAGGTGCGCGCCCCAACCGTCGTGAAGGCTTGAATCGCTGTGTATCTCCGCGCTCAGCGTCCTGGCACTTCATCAAGCCGACACAAACGGTATCTATCGTTTGGTCCAGTTAAAGAGGGCATTTATGTTTTCGAATTTTTCAGCCCCACACTGGCGCGTCACAGATTTGGCCATTCGGTGGTATGCGCTCATCACCTAACATCACCCATTGCATCTGCCGGAACATGTTGGAATGTTTGCCGGTTCACTGCTGGCCCGCATTGACTGGGATCACTGAGCGGCAAGTGCCACGAATGCGCGTTGCAGTCGAATCTGTGAGGAAAAATACCCTGGAGCCCCCGCGGAATGTGCGCAAGCAGCTCCTGAATTAATAGCATTCATTCACTGCGTGCTGCCAGCCCCGCCAGGTAGGCGTCCAGCGCCTGAGCGCCAACAGCCTCCAGATCAAAGGACTGTGGGTGCAACAACCAGTTGTGCATCAGGCCGTCAATCAGCGCATGCAGCCCGATGGCAGCCACACGCACCGGTGTGCCCGGTGCCAGCTGATCACGCTCCACGGCCAGCGCCAGAAGCCGATGCAGATCGCCCATGCACTCTTCGCGCTCAGTGATGTGGCGCTCGCGCAATGCCTGCAGTTCGTCCACATACTCCACCTTGTGCGAAGCAATCTCAAACACGCGGCGTACCTGCTGGTCGTGCACGGTCTGGTGAAAGGCAGTCGCCATGTTGCGGCGCAGATGCTGCAGCGGATCGGCGGCCTCGGCCTGCGGCTGGCTGTTGAGGTTGGCGACCATGGGCAGGGTGACGCGCTGCATCATGGCGTCGAACACATCGGCCTTGTTCTCAAAATGCCAGTAAATGGCGCCGCGCGTCAGGCCGGCCTCCTGGGCGATTTCCTGCAACGAGGTCCGCGAAACGCCTCGGCGCTGGAACACCCGCTCGGCCGCGTCCAGCAGGAGGTCGCGGGTGACAAGGGCGTCTTCTTTGGTGCGTCTGGCCATATCTAGCTTGCTGTCGGGGTCAATTGCCGCTCGGGGTTATATACATTCATCAACGTATGTATACTAAATCAAATTGTTGCAATTGCCATCGTTCGTTGCTGCCGGTTTGCGCTAACGCAACCTGGCTTGCCGTACGGCGCCCTTCAGCCCCCTCTTTGTCATAAGGATTTTTCATGTCCTCGTCCAGCCCATACGCTGATCCAGCGCGCCGCACCCTCCTCCTGCAACGGTCTGCCCTGTTCGCCCTCCTCCCGCTTGCCGCGCTCCTGGCCGCCTGTGGCGCCAAGGACGGCGCGCCCGGTGCAGCCGCTCCGGCCGGTCCACCCCCAGCCACCGTGGGCGTGGTGACCGTCGCCAATGAAGTCGTGGCGTTGCAAACCGAATTGCCAGGCCGCGTCAGCCCCGTGCGTGTGGCACAGGTGCGCGCCCGCGTCAACGGCGTGGTGCTGCAACGGCTGTTCCGCGAAGGCAGCTCAGTCCGGGCCGGGCAGCCGCTCTACCAGATTGACGCCGCACCCTACCGCGCTGCGTTTGAGAGCGCACAGGCCAGCGTAGCCAAGGGCCAGGCCAATCTGGCGCAAGCCACGGCCCAGGTCGAGCGCTACAAACCGCTGGTGGACGCCAACGCCATCAGCAAACAGGAATTCACCACGCTGGTGACGGCCGAGAAGCAGGCGCAGGCCGACCTGGCCACCGCCAGGGCAGCCGTGCAGACCGCTCAGATCAACCTCGACTATGCTTCCGTCACCGCCCCCATCTCCGGGCGCATCGGCCAGTCACTGGTCACCGAAGGCGCACTGGTGAGCCAGACGGAAGCCACCCAGCTCGCCGTCATTCAGCAAACCAGCACCGTGTATGTGAACTTCACCCAATCCACCACCGACGTGTTGCGCCTGCGCAAGGCCATTGCGTCCAAGCAGTTGCGCAGCGCCGGCGACGGCTCGGTGCCGGTGCGCGTGGTGCTGGAGGATGGCAGCGAGTTGCCACGCCCCGGCAAGCTGCTGTTCACCGACCTGACGGTGGATGCCACCTCGGGCCAGATCACGCTGCGCGCCGAAGTACCCAACGCGGACGGCCTGCTGCTGCCCGGCCAGTATGTGCGGGTGCGCCTGTCACAAGCCGAACTGCCTGCGGCGATCTTGCTGCCACAGCAGGCGGTGACCCGCACCGGCCAGGGTGACACGGTGCTGGTGGTCGGTGCTGACAACAAGCCGATGCCGCGCCCGGTGAAGATCAGCAATGCCCAGGGCAACCAGTGGGTGGTGACGGACGGACTCAAGCCGGGTGATCAGGTCATCGTGGACGGCTTCCAGAAGATGATGGTGCCGGGTGCACCGGTCAAGGCCGTGCCCTGGACTCCTGGCGGAGCCGCATCCGCCCCCGCAGCGGCGCCCTCTGCCGCGGCCAGCAAGTAAGGGGCACACCACATGGCCCAATTCTTTATCAACCGACCCATCTTTGCGTGGGTGATCGCGCTGTTCGTCCTGGTCATGGGCGGCGTGGCGATCACGCAGTTGCCCATCGCGCAATACCCGCCGGTGGCGCCGCCCTCCATCGTGATCACGGCCGGCTACCCCGGCGCTTCGGCCCAGACGCTGGAAGACAGCGTACTGAGCGTGATCGAACGCGAAATGAACGGCTCGCCCGGCATGATCTACATGGAGTCGGTGGCCCAGGCCAACGGCACGGGCTCCATCACCGTCAGTTTTGAGCCGGGCACCAGCCCCGATCTGGCGCAGGTGGATGTGCAAAATCGCCTCTCGCGTGCGACGCCCCGATTGCCCGCAGCGGTCACCCAACAAGGCGTGCGCGTCGACAAGGCGCGCTCCAACTTCCTGTTGTTCACGATGCTGTCGTCCGACAACCCGGACATCGACATCGTGGCTCTGGGTGACTATGCATCGCGCAACGTGCTGCCCGAGATCCAGCGCCTGCCCGGCATCGGCCAGGCCCAGTTGTTTGGCACCGAACGCGCCATGCGCATCTGGGTGGACCCCGCCAAGCTCAGCGGCTTCAACCTGTCCGCCGCCGAGGTCAACGCAGCCATCCGCTCGCAGAATGCCCAGGTCTCGTCGGGTTCCATTGGCGATTTGCCCAACATCACAGGGCAGTCCATTGCCGCCACCGTGGTGGTCGACGGCCAACTCAGCGACACCACGCAGTTTGGCAATATCGTCTTGCGTGCCAATGCCGACGGCTCTGCGGTGCACTTGCGCGATGTGGCACGCATTGAACTCGGTGCGCAAACCTACGCCACGTCAGCGCGGCTCAATGGCAAGCCAGCAGCCGGTATTGGCGTCCAGTTGTCACCCACCGGCAACGCACTGGCGGCGGCCCAGGCGGTGCGGGAGCGCATGGCCGAACTGCAGCCCTACTTCCCCAAGGGCGTGAAGTGGACGATTCCCTACGATGCATCGCGCTTCGTCAAGATTTCCATCTCGCAGGTCGCCGAGACACTGGTGATCGCCGTGGTCCTGGTGTTCCTGGTGATGTTCCTGTTTTTACAAAACTTCCGCTACACCATCATCCCCACCATCGTGGTTCCGGTCGCTCTGATGGGCACCTTCGGCATGCTGATGGCGCTGGGCTTTTCCATCAACGTGCTGACCATGTTTGGCATGGTGCTGGTGATCGGCATCGTGGTGGACGACGCCATCGTGGTGGTGGAGAACGTCGAACGCATCATGAGCGAGGAAGGCCTGCCCCCTCTGCAAGCCACGCGCAAGGCCATGGGCCAGATCTCGGGCGCCATCATCGGTGTGACCGTGGTGCTGATTGCGGTGTTTGTGCCGCTGGCGTTTTTCAAGGGCTCGGTGGGCAACATCTACCGCCAGTTTTCGGCGGTGATGGTGAGTTCCATCTCCTTCTCCGCCTTCATGGCGCTGTCGCTCACGCCGGCCCTGTGCGCCACTTTGCTCAAGCAGGTGGAGGCCGGGCACCACCACGCCAAGACCGGTTTCTTCGGCTGGTTCAACCGGGGCTTCTCCAGCACCACCAAGAACTATGAAAGTCTGGTGGCCCGCATCTTGAAGCGCGCCGGCCGCTACCTGCTCATTTACGGCGCCATCATTGCCGTCGTGGCCGTGATGTATCTGCGCCTGCCCACCTCCTTCCTGCCAAACGAAGACCAGGGCACCATGTTGGTGAACGTCCAGCTGCCACCCGGCGCGACACGGGAGCGCACGCAGAACGTGATGGAACAGGTTGAAGGGTTTATCCTGAAGCAGCCCGAAGTGCAGAGCATGGTGGGCGTGCTGGGCTTCAGCTTCTCGGGCCAGGGTCAGAATGCCGCGCTGGCATTTGTGACGCTCAAGGACTGGGCCGAGCGGCCGGGTCCGGAACATTCGGCGCAGGCGCTGGCCGGACGTGCCTTTGGCGGCTTGATGGGCATACGCGATGCCTTCATCTTCCCGTTGAGCCCACCCTCCATTCCCGAACTCGGCACCGCCTCGGGCTTCACCTTCCGCCTGCAGGACCGCGGCGGCAAAGGCCACGATGCGCTGGTGGCCGCACGCAACCAGCTGCTGGGCATGGCGTCCAAAAGCAAGGTACTGACCCAGGTGCGGCCTGATGGTCTGGAAGATGCACCCACGCTGCAAATTGATATTGACCGTGACAAAGCCAGTGCCCTGTCGGTGAATTTCGATTCGATCAACAACACCATCTCCACCGCACTGGGGTCGGCCTATATCAACGACTTCCCCAACCAGGGACGCCTCCAGCGCGTGGTGGTGCAGGCAGACGCAACCGCACGCATGCAACCCGACGACATCCTGCAGCTGACCACACCGAATGCGCGGGGCTTGCCGGTGCCACTGTCGGCCTTTGCCAGCACGCGCTGGATCAAGGGCGCCATGCAGACCGTGCGTTACAACGGCTACCCCGCCATGCGCATCGGTGGCTCGGCAGCACCCGGATACAGCACGGGCGACGCCATGATCGAGATGGAAAAGCTGGCAGCCCAGTTGCCCGAAGGCTTTGCCTTTGAATGGACCGGACTGTCCCGCGAAGAAAAACTGGCGGGCTCGCAAGCCATGGTCCTGTACGGCTTTGCCATCCTGGCCGTGTTCCTGTGCCTGGCCGCGCTGTACGAGAGCTGGTCCATCCCGCTGGCCGTGATCCTGGTGGTGCCGGTCGGTGTGCTGGGCGTGCTGCTGGCTACCGTGATGCGGGGCTATGCCAACGACGTGTACTTCCAGGTCGGGCTGATCACCATCATCGGCCTCTCTGCCAAGAACGCGATTCTGATCATCGAGTTTGCCAAGGACCTGCAAGCCCAGGGCAAGACCGCCGTGGAGGCGGCGCTGGCTGCCGCGCATATGCGCTTTCGCCCCATCCTGATGACCTCCATGGCCTTCATGCTGGGTGTGTTGCCGCTGGCCATCTCGTCCGGCGCGGGTTCCGCCAGCCAGCGCGCCATCGGTACCGGCGTGATTGGCGGCAGCATGGTGGGGACCATCCTCGCCGTCTTCTTCGTGCCGATCTTCTTCGTGATCGTGCGCAGCGTCTTCAAGGGCAGTGAACGCCAGCACCAGTTTGATGCAGAGCACGGCCACCAGATCGGAGTCGATAGCCACCATGAATAAGCTGCACATGAAAACACCACGCTTCTTTCAACTGGCAAGCCTGACAGCCATCCTGACCCTGTCCGGTTGCAGCTTCATACCGACCTACGAACGTCCGGCCGCACCCGTTGCCGGCACCTTTGCGCCCGAGTTGACCAGCGCCACGGCAAGTGACCGCGCAAGCCGCTCCGCCGCAGACACCGACTGGCAGGACTTCTTCAAGGACGCCCGGCTCAAGCGCCTGATTGAGTTGTCCCTGCAGAACAACCGTGACCTGCGCGTCGCGGTGCTCGCCATCGAACAAACCCGCGCGCAGTGGCAGGTGCGCCGCGCCGATGAATTACCCACCGTGAATGCGGGGTTCAACGGATCGCGCGGCCCCGTTGCCTCGGGCGCCATCACCAGCACCTACACGGCGGGCTTCAGCGTGACCGCCTACGAGCTGGATTTCTTTGGCCGTGTCCGCGCCCTGAGCCAGGCGGCCCAGGCGCAGTTGCTCGGCTCGGAAGAGGCCCGCAAAACGGTGCAAATCAGCCTGATTGCATCGGTGGCTACCACCTACCTGAACCTGCTGGCCGACGACGAATTGCTGCGGGTCACGCGCGACACGCTGACCACGCGCCAGGAGTCCATGCGGCTCACGCAACTCAAGTTCGACAACGAAGCCGCCTCCAAAATCGATCTCAGCCAGGCCCAGTCTTTGCTCGAAGGCGCCAAGGTGGCACTGGCCCAAATCACGCGCCAGCGCGCGCAGGACGAAAACGCACTGGTGCTGTTGGTAGGCCAGCCCTTGCCTGCCGATCTGCCCGCTGGCCTGGCCATCACCGCCCAGGGCCTGATCACCGACCTGCCGGCCGGTGTGCCATCCGAGTTGCTGGCGCGCCGACCCGACATCCGCCAGGCCGAGCAGCTGCTGCTGGCCAACAATGCCAACATTGGCGCGGCACGCTCCGCCTTCTTCCCGCGCATCACCCTGACCGGTAGCGCCGGTGTGGTCAGCAGCGATCTGGACACGCTGTTCAGCAATGGCACCGCGGCCTGGACCTTTGTGCCGCAGTTGTTGCTGCCGATCTTTGACTTCGGGCGCAACCAGGCCAATCTGGAAACCTCCAAGGTCGCCCGCGACATCGCGGTGGCCCAATACGAAAAAGCGATTCAGACCGGCTTCCGGGAAGTGTCTGACGCGCTGGCCGGTCGCGCCACGCTGGGCGAACAACTGCGTGCACAAAACGCCCAGCTGGCCGCCGAGCAGACCCGCATGCAGCTCACCGACCTGCGCTTCAAGCAGGGTGCGTCCAACGCCTTTGACGTGCTGGACGCGCAACGCTCGCTGTTTGCCACACAACAGGCTGCGGTGCAGGTGCAGGTGCAGCAGGTGCAGAACCTGGTGACGCTGTACAAGGTGCTGGGTGGGGGCTGGAAATAGCCCTTTTATCGCGAGTTACAAATGGATACATGGGCTATAGAATCCGACGCGGGGTCACACCCCCCGCCCCTTCTTCAGTTCACTTCCATTCAAGGCCTCTGCAATGTCCCAATTAGTTGACTATCTCAATCTCCTCGATAAAGATGCTGCCGCACGTGAGGCGCATAACAACGATCCCAAAGCTGCAATGACAGCGTTTGGTTTGAATGATGCCGAGCAACAGGTTTTTATGTCGGGGGACAAGACAGCCATAGCTAATTTGGCGGGAATCGATGCAAGGGATCTCCCAAAACTGAACGTAGTCAATAACGATTTGACCTACTAGTCTTTGCGGGACGCACGCATTGCGACGCAGATGGTACGCAACTACATCGTCAGGGTGCTTACCGGCCTTGCTATTGGATTGCTGTGTTCGTTTGGCACGATTGCTGAGGAACAAAGCGCGTTCGATTCTTTGTTGTCTGAGGTCTACAGAAAACTGAGTTCATCGCCGAAGGATGCTGATTCTGCACTAGAAAAACTCAAGGCATTGCAGTCAACATTCACACCGGAGCAGAACGCAAAATATCAACTTGCCTACGCACATTCCCTGGGTGATCGGGGGATGCATGAGGAACGCATTGCGTTGGTGGAGTCGTTTATCGGTCAGGCGAAGGTGCCTCCTGAACGGCGCGTAAGTTTCCTCTACGAGTTGATTGACGGGAACACCGCACTGGGCCGATACGAAAGTGCGCTGCAAGCAATGAATGAATCCATTCTCTTGCTGCCGGCCATTGAAAAAACCTCGAGAAAAATTGTTGCCTTGCAGGGCGCACTGAACTTGTTGCGATCACTGCATGCCTATGACGAGGCCCTGGATCTTGCGGAGCGCATCTATGCCTTGCGGGGCGACACCGCCGGCTCCTATGCTGCGTGCATGGGTCTCGCCAACAAGGTCGAGACGAATTACGCGCGCGGAGACAACGTCCTGGCTCGCTCACTGGTGCCGGATGCCATCCTGGCCTGCGATGCAAACAAAAACCAGTTTGTTACGCTGATCGTCAAAACCCTGGCAGCGATTGATTTGGTTGATTACGGCAGCTATGTGAAAGGTATCGCCACCAGTCTGCCGCTGCTGCAAGAGTTTTCCGTGCTAAGCCCGGATTCAGACTACGCCGCACAACTCGAAGAGGCCCTTGCCCGCGCCTACCTCAAGACCGGCAATACGGAGCGGGCGGAACACTACGGTCTTCAGGCCTACCAACGTGCCCAAGCGGGACGCGTTCTGCTGCTGCAAGAGAAAGCCAGTGAAACCATGGCAGCGATCAAACGTGCCCAGGGGCAACTGGCCAGTGCACTTGGTTATTACGACACCAACCTGGCACTGAAGAAAAAAGTGCTTGACGACCAAGTGCAGAAGAACCTGGCGTATCAACGCGTCAAGTTCGAGACCCAGGACAAGGCCAACCAGATGGCCTTGCTGGACCAAAAAAACAAAAACCTGAGCACTGAAAAAGCACTGCAACAAGGCAAATACCAGAACTTGATTTTATTGATGACTCTGGGCCTGGTTGCGTTGGCCGTACTCGGTACATGGCTCATCAAAACGCTGCAGCAGAAGAATATCTTCCGCCTGTCCGCGCAGGTGGACGGGCTGACACAGGCGAGCAACCGGGCGCACTTTACGGCGTGTGCCCATCAGGTGTTCAAAGACACCAACAGCCGCGTGAGTCTGGTGCTGTTTGACATGGATTTCTTCAAGAAAGTCAACGACACCTTTGGCCATGCAACCGGCGATTGGGTGCTGAAAACCGTGTGCGATACCGTAAAGGCCCATCTGCGCAAAACAGATATGCTGGGGCGTCTGGGTGGTGAAGAATTTGCCATGTGCCTGTCACTGTTTACCGAAGACGAAGTGCTGGCATTGGCGGAGCGTTGCCGCGCTGCCATTGCCGCCATCGACACCGCTCCCAGCGGGTTTGCTTTTGAAATCACATCCAGTTTTGGTATTGCCACACGCGGCATCGGCGAACACACCAGTTACGAAGAAGCGCTGGCCGCGGCCGACAAGGCCTTGTATTTTTCCAAAAATGAGGGCCGCAACCGCGTCACCCTCTATCAACACCCCGGAGGCGTCACTTGACCGAGACTACTGCACAACGAGGCAAACTGGTTTGCGTCGGCACCGGCATGCGCATGGCAGGTCAGGTGACACCCCTGGCGCTCAGCTATATCGAGACGGCTGACGTGGTCGTCTCCGCCGTGCCAAACATCTTCACGCGCAACTGGATTCAGGGCATCGCCAAGGAATTCATCTGCGTGCTGGGCTATTACAGCGACTGCGATGTGGACGGCAAGAACCGCCGCGACACCTACCGGCGCATGGCCGACACCATTCTGGAGCAGGTGCGAGCGGGCAAGACGGTCTGCGCGGCGTTCTACGGCCACCCCGGCATCTTTGCCTGCATCTCGCACATCGCCATCAAGGACGCCCGCGCCGAAGGCTATAGCGCCGAGATGCTGCCCGGCATCTCGGCGGAAGATTGCCTGGTCGCCGATTTGGGGCTGGACCCCGGGCGCACCGGCATGCAGTCCATGGAGACCACGCAGTTCATGATTTATGAGCGCCGCATTGACCCCACCGCGATGTTCATCCTGTGGCAGCCCAGCCTGGCCGGAGAACTCAGCTTGAAACGCTTTGACACCACGGCGGCGCGGCTGCAGGTGCTGGTGGACAAACTGGCGCGCGACTACCCGCTGAACCACGAGGTGATCTTGTACGAAGCGGCCACCAACCCGCTGGAGAAGACGCGCATGGACACAATCCTGCTGCGCGACTTGCCAACCGCATCACTGCAGCAAATCACAACGCTGGTCATCCCCGCCGCCTATCCTTTGAAGCAGGATCAGGCCATCATGGACCAGCTCAATGCGCTGCCCGAGGCTCCCCCGGTGGTGATGCAAGCCGCCCGATAGCTATAGAATTAATAGCTGCTTACGCACATTCCACGGTGGCTGCAGCCCTATTTGACTAAAAAACCTCTACTCAACCCGCGTCACGCTATTGGGCTTGAAGCCGAGGTCCGCCGCTTTGCCCTTGCGCGCCCGTGCTGCTCGGGCGTTGTTCAGGCTGCGAATCTCCAGTGTCTCTTCGCGGTCCTTGCCACCACGACCAATGCCGGCTATGCGCACGCTGCGGGTGTAGGCTGCTGCACCGGCCAGTGTGTCCTTGGCCTCCAGGTCGATCAGCATCAGGCCGCGGCCGCCGTTGGCCATGGATTTGAGTTCGGTGATCTCAAAGGTCAGGATGCGCCCGCCCGTAGAGGCACAGGCCACGTGGGTGGCGGGTGCCACGGGAACGGCAGGCGTACCGGCAACCGTGACCTTGCCGTGTGCACCGGACACCAACGACGGGCAGCACAGGCTTTCGCCCTCGCTGACAGTCACAAAGGCCTTGCCAGCCTTTTGGCGTGACACCATGTTGTCCACCGTGGCCATGAAGCCATAGCCGCCCGTGCTGCTGAGCAACAGCGTGGCCGCAGCGGGACCGGCAAAGTAGTACAGCAGCTGCGTGCCGCTTTCCAGCTCCAGCAGTGTGGTGACTGGTTGGCCATCACCCCGCCCGCCCGGCAACAAGGAAACGGCCACCGAGTAGATGCGTCCGTTGGAGCCGAAGGCCAGCAGCGTGTCCACACTGCGGCATTCAAACGTGCCATACAGGCCATCGCCCGCCTTGAAGGCAAAGCTGGACGCCTCGTGACCATGGCCGGTGCGGGTGCGCACCCAACCTTTTTGGCTGACGACCACGGTGACGGGCTCGTCCACGACCTTGATCTCCAGCACGGCTTTTTTCTCGGCCTGGATCAGCGTACGGCGCGGGTCGGCAAAGGTCTTGGCATCCGCCTCGATCTCCTTGACCATCAGGCGGCGCAAGGCGGTGGGGTTGCCCAGAATCTCTTCCAGCTTGCCCTGCTCGCCTCTCAACTCGGACAGCTCCTGTTCGATCTTGATGGCTTCCAGCCGGGCCAGCTGGCGCAGGCGGATTTCCAGAATGTCTTCGGCCTGGCGGTCTGACAGGTTGAAGCGCTCCATCAGCGCCGACTTGGGTTCATCCGACTGGCGGATGATGGCAATCACCTCGTCGATGTTCAGCAGAACCGTCTGGCGGCCTTCCAGAATATGGATGCGGTCCAGCACCTTGGACAGGCGGTGCTGAGAGCGCCGCTCGATGGTGCTTTGGCGGAAGGCAATCCACTCCTGCAGCATCTGGCGGAAGGACTTTTGTGTGGGGCGCCCATCCAGCCCGATCATGGTCAGGTTAATCGGCGACGAAGTTTCCAGGCTGGTGTGGGCCAGTAGCGCGGTGATCAGTTCCTGCTGTTCGATGCGGCTGGTCTTGGGCTCGAACACCAAGCGCACAGCAGCGTCCTTGTTGGACTCGTCGCGCACGACATCCAGCACCGACAGCACGCTGGCCTTGAGCTGGTTCTGGTCCTGCGACAGGGCCTTCTTGCCGGCCTTGACCTTGGGGTTGGTCAGCTCTTCAATTTCTTCCAGCACGCGCTGGCTGCTGACACCGGGTGGTAGCTCGGTCACCACCAGTTGCCACTGGCCGCGGGCCAGGTCTTCAATTTTCCAGCGGGCGCGCACCTTGAGCGAACCGCGACCCGTGCGGTAAGCGTCCGCAATGTCGGCAGCGCTGCTGATGATTTGCCCGCCACCGGGAAAGTCGGGGCCGGGCACCAGCGCGGCCAGCGCGTCGTCGGCCAGTGTGGGCGTCTTGATCAGGGCCACACAGGCATCGGCAATCTCGCGCAGGTTGTGGCTGGGGATCTCGGTAGCCAGGCCAACCGCAATGCCGCTGGCGCCATTGAGCAGGCTGAACGGCAGGCGCGCCGGCAGCTGGCGCGGCTCTTCGGTGGAGCCGTCGTAGTTGGGCTGGAAGTCCACCGTGCCCATGTCGATTTCGTCCAGCAGCAGGCTGGTGATCTTGGCCAGGCGTGCCTCGGTGTAGCGCATGGCGGCAGCGCCATCGCCATCGCGCGAGCCAAAATTGCCCTGGCCGTCAATCAGCGGGTAGCGCTGCGAAAAGTCCTGCGCCATGCGCACCAGGGCGTCATAGGCGGCCTGGTCTCCGTGCGGGTGAAAACGACCCAGCACGTCGCCCACCACGCGGGCGCTTTTAACGGGGCGCGCACCGGTGTTGCCATTCGGCCCACCAAAGCCCAGGCCCATGCGGGACATGGAATACAGAATGCGCCGCTGCACGGGCTTCTGGCCATCGCACACATCGGGCAAGGCGCGCCCCTTGACCACGGAGAGGGCGTATTCGAGGTAGGCGCGCTGGGCGTAGGTAGCCAGGTTCAGTTCGTCGTCGCCGCCATCGCGGGGTGGCTCGGAGGCCAGGTCAAGAATGGGTTGGTCGGTCATGGGAATCAATTCGACAATTCTGGTGGGGTCGTGTCAGCGGTGGCTGCTGGTTCACCACTGCTGGTGGCTTGGCCGTGAAATTCGCTGTGCACCCGCGCCGTCTGTACTGGTGCAATCCATCGCTGGGCCTGGGCGTTCAGGCGGTTGTACAGATGCATGACGGAGCGCACATAGTTCTGCGTTTCCTTGAAATTGGGGATCTTGTTGCCAGCCCTTTGCACCGCGCCTTCGCCGGCGTTGTAGGCCGCGACCGCCAGCTCCAGTTGACCGGGGAACAGATTGACCAGGTCCCGCAGGTAGCGGGCACCGGTGTGGATATTGGTCTTGGGGTCCGTCAGCTTGGCTGCCACGGTGCCGCCTCCGTCACTGGTCAATCCGTAGCGCTGTGCGGTTGCGGGCATGACCTGCATCAGGCCAACCGCGCCTTTGGGCGAGACTGCCGATGCAACAAACCCGGATTCGGTCGCAATGACGGCTTGCAGCAGAGCCATGTCGAGCTGATTGGCATCGGCCGCGGCCCGCACAATGGGCTTGATGGCCATATAGCCGGGCGACAACTCCAGGCTGACCACACTGCGGCCCGACGCGCCCGACCCGGCATAGCGCGCCACCGTGGTGATGGTTCCGCTGTCTGGCACGCCGTCCGCGTCTGGCGCAGCCATTCCACGAAACATCAATTTATAGCGTTTGTCCAACTGGCTGGAGGCAAAGTGTTTCACGCCCCGCTCGTCAACAAAGGTCCACATATCGGCGTGGGCCAGGTGCATGGAACACAACAACGTACCCAGCACCAGAGTCGCCTTGACAAGCCGGTCTCTCAACGAAAACGCCATCAAACATCCACCTCGACCGAGTCGCCGTGCAACTCCATCAGTTCACGCCGGGCAGCGGCCTCGCCCTTGCCCATCAGCTTGGTGATCAGGGCTTCGGTCTGGCCGAAGTCAATCGCTCCCAGCATCACCGGCATCAACCGGCGCGTGTCGGGGTTGAGTGTGGTGTCCCACAACTGCTCGGCATTCATCTCGCCCAGGCCTTTGAATCGGCTGATGCTCCAGGCGGCTTCGCGCACGCCTTCCTTGCGCAGCTTGTCCAGGATGGCGGTCAGTTCGCCGTCGTCCAGCGCGTAGGCTTTGCTGGCCGGCTTTTTGCCGCGCGCGGGCGCATCCACCCGGAACAAGGGGGGCCGCGCCACAAACACATGACCGGTCTCAATGAGCTTGGGGAAATGGCGGAAAAAGAGCGTGAGTAGCAGCACCTGGATGTGGGAGCCGTCGACGTCCGCGTCCGACAGAATGCAGACCTTGCCATAGCGCAGGCCGCTCATGTCCGGCGTGTCATTGGGTCCATGCGGGTCCACCCCAATGGCGACCGAAATATCGTGAATTTCGGTGTTGGCAAACAAGCGATCGCGGTCCACTTCCCAGGTGTTGAGCACCTTGCCGCGCAGGGGCAACACAGCCTGATTTTCCTTGTCGCGGCCCATCTTGGCGCTGCCACCGGCCGAGTCGCCCTCGACCAGGAACACTTCGTTATAGAGGATGTCACGACTTTCGCAATCGGTCAGCTTGCCGGGCAGCACGGCCACGCCGGAGCTCTTGCGCTTCTCCACCTTCTGGCCAGCCTTTTGGCGGCTTTGCGCGGCCTTGATGGCCAGCTCGGCCAGCTTTTTGCCGTATTCCACATGCTGGTTCAGCCACAACTCCAACGCGGGGCGCACAAAGCTGGAGACCAGCCGCACGGCATCGCGCGAATTGAGACGCTCCTTGATCTGGCCCTGGAACTGGGGGTCCAGCACCTTGGTGGACAGCACATAGCTGGCGCGGGCAAACACGTCTTCGGGCATCAGCTTGACGCCCTTGGGCAACAGCGAATGCAATTCGATAAAGCTCTTGACCGCGGTGAACAGGCCGTCGCGCAGGCCGCTTTCATGCGTACCACCGGCGCTGGTGGGGATCAGGTTGACATAGCTCTCGCGCACCGGCTGGCCGTCTTCGGTAAAGGCCACACACCAGGACGCGCCCTCGCCTTCGGCAAAGTTGTCGCTTTGGGCGTCGGCAAAACCTTCGCCTTCGAACAGCGGAATGACCGGCTCACCATTGAGCGTTTGCGTGAGATAGTCGCGCAGGCCACCCTTGTAGAGCCAGGTTTGTGTTTCCCTGGTTTTTTCGACCAGCAGCGACACGCTGACGCCGGGCATCAGCACGGCCTTGCTGCGCAGCAAGTGGGTCAGCTCAGCCATGGGCAGGACGGCCGACTCAAAGTATTTGGCATCCGGCCAGACGCGCACCGTGGTGCCGGACTTGCGGTCACCCTCGGCAATTTTGCGGGTTTGCAAAGCCTGGGTCACATCGCCATTCTCAAACACCAGCGCGGCCACCGTGCCCTCGCGGTACGAGGTGGCCTCCAGCCGCTTGGCCAGGGCGTTGGTCACGCTCACACCCACGCCGTGCAAGCCACCGGAAAAGCTGTAGGCGCCGCCCTTGCCCTTGTCAAACTTGCCGCCCGCGTGCAGACGGGTAAACACCAGCTCAATGACGGGCGCCTTTTCTTCGGGGTGCATGCCAAACGGAATGCCGCGACCATCGTCCTCGATGGTGACGGAGCCATCCATATGGACGATGACCTTGATCTTTTTGCCGTAACCGCCCAGCGATTCATCGGCCGCGTTGTCCAGCACTTCCTGGACGACGTGCAGCGGATTGTCGGTGCGGGTGTACATGCCCGGGCGCTGTTTGACGGGCTCCAGGCCCTTGAGGACCCGGATGGAACCTTCGGAATATTCGGGGGTAGCTTTGACTGACATAGGCCGGCATTGTAATCGCGGGCTGGAGGTTAGCTGTACATAAATACAGCACATCACAGTATGCCATTGCGCCGCCGTGAGCACCGGTGGCACGGATTAGCGACAATTCAGCCATGAGCGTGACCCAAAAACCCCTTTCCACCCTGCAAGTTCTGGCCTGCGGTGCCACCATCGTGACCCTGTCCATGGGCATTCGCCACGGGTTTGGGCTCTGGTTGCAGCCGATCACCCAGGACCAGGGCTGGACCCGCGAAACCTTTGCACTGGCCATCGCCATCCAGAACCTGGCTTGGGGCATTTCCGGTATTTTTGCCGGAATGGCGGCCGACCGGTTTGGCGCATTCAAGGTCATCATCGTCTGCTCCATCCTCTACGCCCTGGGGCTAATCGGGATGGCGCAGGCCACAACACCCCTGCTGTTTTCGCTGAGCACCGGTGTGCTGATCGGCATGGCGCAGGCCGGCACCACCTATGCCGTCATCTACGGCGTGATTGGTCGCAACGTCAGTGCCGACAAGCGCTCGTGGGCCATGGGGGTGGCGGCAGCCGCTGGGTCGTTTGGCCAGTTCCTGATGGTGCCAACCGAGGGCTTCCTGATCAGCCACTTTGGTTGGCAACAGGCACTGGTTCTGCTGGGCACGGCGTCCCTGCTGATGATTCCCCTGTCCTGGGGGCTGCGCGAGCCTGGTTTTGCGGGCGGTGCCGTGCCATACCGCGACCAGAGCATTGCCCAGGCCCTGCGTGAAGCCTTCAAGTACCCCAGCTTTCAGTTGCTGATGGCGGGCTACTTTGTGTGCGGTTTCCAGGTGGTGTTCATCGGCGTGCACATGCCGAGTTACCTCAAGGACAAGGGCCTGTCGCCCCAAGTGGCCAGCTACGCCCTTGCACTCATCGGCCTGTTCAACGTGTTTGGCACCTATGCTGCGGGCATGTTGGGCCAGAGGATGCCCAAGAAGAATATCCTGGCCTTCATCTATTTCACCCGCGCCATTGCCATCAGCCTGTTTTTGCTGGTGCCGCTGTCACCCGCCAGTGTCTACGTCTTCTCAGCCGTCATGGGGCTGCTGTGGCTGTCCACCGTGCCGCCGACCAATGCCACCGTGGCACAGATATTTGGTGTGGCGCATTTGTCCATGCTGGGCGGCTTTGTATTCTTCAGCCACCAGATCGGCTCGTTCATGGGCGTGTGGCTGGGCGGCTACCTGTATGACAAAACCGGCAGCTATGACATGGTCTGGTACATCGCCATTGCTTTGGGCGTGGCAGCCGCGCTGATCAATTTGCCGGTCAAGGAAGCCGCCATTTCCCGTGCCATGCCGCGGGGTGCCGTGACACCATGAGTTGGCCCAAACGCCTGGTCGCCGCAGTGCTGGCCGTGGGGGTGCTGGCAGGGGTCTTCCTTCTGTACACACAACCCGACTTCATGGTGCAAATGGCCAACCAGCTGTGGTCCTGCTTTTGAAGCCCTCACCCTGGATTGTCCGGTGGTCGCACCTGCTGGCGCCGGGAGCGTCGGTGCTGGATGTGGCGTGCGGCTCGGGGCGCCATCTGGCCTGGTTTGCCGAACGCGGTCACCCGGTCACCGGTATCGACCGGGACATCGAACGGGCTGGTCAAGGTGTACCAGCCGCCACACTGGTGCGCGCGGATATTGAAAACGAGGCCTGGCCCTTGTGCGACGGCGGACGCGTTCGCCAGTTTGGCGCCGTGGTGGTCACCAACTACCTGTGGCGGCCCCTGCTGCCGACACTGATCGAGAGTGTTGCACCGGGCGGCGTACTGTTGTACGAGACTTTTGCCGCGGGCAACGAAACCGTTGGACGCCCGGCCCGCCCAGACTTCCTGCTGCAACCGGGCGAACTGCTGCGCACTTGTACGGCACTGGACGTGGTCGCCTATGAGAATGGTTATCTGCCAGACCCGCCTCGGTTTGTTCAGCGTATAGCAGCCATTCGGGCACCAAACGAAGGCGCCCAAGCACCGGAATCCGGCCGCTGTTCACTCTGGGTAGAATGATTCATTACCGTATCAAAAACTGACATGAACTCACCTCAAGGCCCCATTACCGGCAGCATCGTGGCGCTGATCACACCGATGCAGGACGACGGCTCCGTCGACTACCCGGCGCTGCGCAAGCTGATCGACTGGCACATCGCCGAAGGGACCGATTGCATCGGCGTGGTCGGCACGACTGGAGAGTCGCCCACGGTCAACGTCGAAGAGCATTGCGAAATCATCCGCGTGTCAGTGGAACAAGCCGGCGGGCGTGTGCCCATCATGGCGGGATGCGGCGCGAACTCGACCTCAGAGGCCATTGAACTCGCACGCTTTGCCAAAAAAGTCGGCGCCGACTGCCAACTGCAGGTCGTGCCTTATTACAACAAGCCGACACAGGAAGGGCAGTACCTGCACTTCAAGGCGATTGCCGAAGCGGTGGACCTGCCTGTCGTTCTGTACAACGTGCCCGGCCGCTCGGTCGCCGATATGGCGCACGACACGGTGCTGCGCCTGGCCCAGGTGAGCGGCATTGTCGGCATCAAGGAAGCCACCGGCAACATCGAGCGTGCGCAGTGGCTGATCAAGGAAGCGCCCAAGGGTTTTGCCATTTATTCGGGTGATGACCCAACGGCCGTCGCCCTGATGTTGTGCGGTGGTCATGGCAATGTGAGTGTGACCGCCAACGTGGCGCCGCGGCTGATGCACGAGCTGTGCATGGCCGCCATTGCAGGCAACGTGCAGCGTGCCATGGAGATCCAGTTCCAGTTGCTACCACTGCACAAAGCGCTTTTCGTAGAATCCAACCCGATCCCGGTCAAGTGGGCAGTTGCCCGCATGGGCCTGTGCAAGCAAGCGTTGCGCCTGCCATTGACCGTGCTGACCGAGGCCAATCGGCCGGCACTGGAGCGTGTGCTGCACGCCACTGGTCTGATTTGAGTCCCTTTTCCATTTTGAGGATTTCCGTGAACCCTTTTTTCAAATTGACGCTTGTTAGCGTAGCGGTCTCGCTGTCGGCCTGTACTGTGCTGGAAGCCAACAAGGTCGACTACCGCAGCGCCAGCACCGTCAAGGCGCCTTCATTGGACGTCCCCCCCGACCTCACGCAACTGTCCAAAGACACGCATTACGCGGTGGTGGGTGGCACGGTCTCGGCTTCGGGATACAAGGCGGGTCAGACAGCGGTTGCGGCCACCGGCCCCACGGTTGCCGCAGTTGCCTTGGGTGATGTGCGCATTGAGCGCGCAGGCAATCAGCGCTGGCTGGTGGTCAACCGCCCTGCCGACAAGCTGTGGGAACCGGTGAAAGACTTCTGGCAGGAAAACGGGTTCTTGCTGGCAATGGACCAGAATGCACTGGGCATCATGGAAACCGATTGGGCAGAAAACCGGGCCAAGATTCCACAGGATTTCATCCGCGCCTCCCTGGGCAAACTGCTCGACTCGCTGTATTCGACCGCGGAGCGTGACAAATTTCGCACCCGCCTGGAACGCAACGCCAATGGCGAGACCGAGATTTTCATCAGCCACCGCGGCATGATTGAAACGGTCAACAACGAGCGCAAAGACAGCACCATTTGGCAACCCCGCCCGGCGGACCCCGAACTCGAAGCCGAATTCCTGCGCCGCCTGATGGTCAAACTGGGCGTGAGTGAAGTGCAGGCCAAAACGCTGGTTACCAGCAGCCCCGTCACCAAGAAGACGGCAGAAGTTGCCACCGAGAACGGTCAGCCGGTGGTGCGCATTGAAGAAGGATTCGACAGCGCCTGGCGCCGCGTGGGCCTGGCGCTGGATCGTACGGGCTTTACCGTTGAGGACCGCGACCGCAAGCAAGGCATCTACTTTGTGCGGTATGTCCCCCTCAGCTCCGACAACTCCGAACCCGGCTTCTTCAGCAAGTTGTTCAGTAGCTCCAGCAAGAACAACGACGCGGCAAAGTTCCAGATCGCAGTGCGTAGCGTGGCCAACGTGACGACGGTGTCGGTGCTCGACGCCAAGGGTGCCCCGGAAACATCCGTCAGCGCACAGCGCATCGTCAAGGTTATCGCAGACGATATCAAGTAGGAATTTGATCGCAATATCCTGAGGCCCTCAGGATATTGCAGACAAAAAAAAGCCACCTTGCGGTGGCTTTTTTTTGGGGCACAAGAATTACTTCTTGGCTGGCTCGGAAGCAGCAGGTGCAGCGGAAGCAGCAGCAGCAGGAGCCGACGCGTCAGCAGCAGGAGCGGAAGCAGGTGCAGCAACTGGAGCAGGTGCAGCAGCAGGAGCGGGAGCAGCTACTGGAGCAGGAGCTTCTTCTTTTTTACCGCAAGCAACCAAGGCAGCGGCAGCGATAACGGCTGCCAAGACGAGTGATTTGTTCATTTTTAAAAACTAGAGTGAGTTAACGAAACAATTTTTGGAAATTGTCAAAGCAGCACGCCGCCCAGACTCAGACAAAAAGCATTCGATCTCTTTTTGCCTAACCCCTGATTATACAGAAATACGCTACACAGGCAGGGGAAACCCTTTAATTCGACGCTACAGGCCCAAAGTAGTGGCGGAAAAACCCGGAGAACTTTGGCGGCGGCATTCGTCCAGCTCCTCTTTCAACAGCACGCGCCGCGCCGGCTCCAGACCCGCCACACCGGTACAGCGCACCAAATCGAGGCGCCGCATGGCCCAGTGCGGGCTCCACAGCGCACTGGGGATCTCACTGGCATCCAGGTTCTTGCAGACTCGGCACTCGACAATATGGTCCCAGGTCTTGCGCCAACCCACCAATCGGGGCTTGTACCGTACAAGCGCGTCAAAGCGATAGGCCAACATGACCAATTGACGGCCGCTGCGGGCCCAGGCCTGTAATGATTCGATGACCGCGCGCTCCCCCAGCGGCCAGTCTTCAAAGCTGGGGTCGCTCCACACCATCGCAGGCCAGCCCTCGTGCGCCGCGCGGGCCAACGCCTCGCGCACGACGTTTGCGAACTCGGTGGGACCGGAAAATGCCCCGTTCAGCCGATCATTACCGTCCTTTTGGTCCGACATACATCCATCCTGATTGACACCAATCCTCCACCAACGCACGGGCCGGACCACTGAGGCGCTTGACGTCAGCGGCGCTCAAACTGCGCTCATCGGCCAGCCGACGCATCAGTTGCGCATCGCGTCCGGAAGCCAGGAAACTTTCCCCATTTACAAACACATGCTGCGTGTCGTACATCATGCGGGTGCGCCGGTCCAGCGTCAAGCCTTCATCCACCACCCTGCAGGGGTTGGAATCAAAACTGACATGCCCCTTGGGCTCGCTAAGGTACTCACCCAAGACCCGTCGCACCGCCAACGGGTCGCGCAGCGCATCGACCAGAGCTTCGCGGGCAAATTCGACCAGCGCCTCCGGGATTTCCCCACTCTGCGCAACCGCCGCCTGCTTGGCATCGCGGTACAACGCGCTGCCCACGGCATCCAGTGCGTCTTCGGCCAGGCGTTGCAACAATTCTCCGGCCAACTCGCCCCGACTGGGTGACCGAAAACCAATGGAATACGTCATGCACTCGCCCACCGCGATGCCGTCATGGGCATAGCGAGGCGGCAGGTACAGCATGTCTCCGGGGTCCAGCACAAACTCCATCTCGGGCTCGAAATGGGCCAGTATCTTGAGTGGCATGTCCGGCTGCAAACTCAGGTCTTTTTGCCGCCCGATGCGCCAGCGCCGCTGGCCATGGGCCTGCAACAAAAACACGTCGTAACTGTCGAAATGTGGCCCTACGCCACCGCCATCGGTGGCGTAGCTGACCATCAGATCGTCGAGCCGCGCATCCGGCACAAAGCGGAACTGGTTCATCAGCGCATGGACACGATCGTCCAGCAGGTCCACCCCTTGCACCAGCAGCGTCCAGCCCGGCTGCTTGAAGGCTGGCAAGGCTTTGCGGGCAAATGGCCCATGCCGGAAACGCCAGGTCTTGGCGCCATCGGGTCTGGCCTGTACCACCAGGCGCGATTGCACGTCATCCTGGGCGGCCAGATCCAGCAACGCAGCACGGTCCAACGGGGGCTGGAACCCGGGAATGGCCTGGCGAATCAGCAATGGCTTCTTCTGCCAGTGGCGGCGCATAAAGGTCTGGGGACTCAGTCCATCCAGGAGTTGCAGGGGGTCATTGGTGTTCATGGGACAATTCTCGTATGGAAATCACTCAACAATGCGTCGTAGCCCTCACCTGGACGCTGAAAGACACTTTGGGCGAAGAACTGGACGTCCTGGACGAGCCAGTGGAATTTTTGATCGGGGGCAAAGACCTGCTGCCGGTCATTGAGGCAGCCCTGCAAGGCTACAGCGCCGGCTCCAGTCTTCAGCTGCATATAGAGCCGGAACAGGCATTTGGCGACTTCAACGATCAGCTCCTTTTTCTGGAGCCGCGCCATCTGTTCCCCAATGATCTGCAGGAAGGCCTGACCATGGAAGGCAGCGCCCTGCCCGAAGGCTGTCACCCTGGCGCGCCGCGAGACGCCCTGTACACCATCACCGACATTTACCCCGACCATGTCGTGCTCGATGCCAACCACCCGCTGGCAGGCATTGCGATACGGATCAGCATCCAGATTGAGGCCGTGCGCGAAGCGACCGAGGAAGAAATTGGACGCGGCAGTTGCGGTACCGGCTTCTTCAAGCTGCAGGTGGCATCGACCGATGCGCCCGCCGACCGCACCTTGCACTGAAACCATACAACAAAACGGGGCATAGCCCCCGTCGCCAGTGCGCAAGCAGCTACAAATACGATAGCAACCGGCAACCCCCTATCGCTTCCCGGTGGAGCCGTAACCGCCCTCGCCGCGCTGGCTCGCCTCAAAATCGGTCACCACATTGAATTGCGCCTGCACCACCGGGACGATAACCAGCTGTGCGATGCGCTCCATGGGCTCAATGGTGAAAGCGACGTCGCTGCGGTTCCAGGCGCTGACCATGAGTTGGCCCTGGTAATCGCTGTCAATCAGACCCACCAGGTTGCCCAGCACGATGCCATGCTTGTGACCCAGGCCTGAACGCGGCAGTATCAGCGCCGCATAGGCCGGGTCCTGCAGGTAGATGGCCATGCCGGTTGGCACCAGTTGCCAGGCGTTGGGTGCCAGGGTCAGCGGCTCAGCCAGACAGGCCCGCAGGTCCAGCCCCGCGCTGCCCGGCGTGGCATACGCGGGCATCTGGTCGATCAGGCGGTTGTCGAGAATTTTGACGTCAATTTTCATTTTTGAATAGCAGCAGGTAGGCGCCGCGCAATCTCGGCCACCAGTTGGCGCGCCAATTGCAGTTTGTCGGCACGCGGGAGTTCTTGTGTGCCTTTGGCGTCAACCAAGAGCAGAGCGTTGTCATCTTTTCCAAAGGTAGCGGGGCCAATATTGCCCACCAGCAAGGGCACGCCTTTTCGGATGCGCTTGGCGGTGGCGTGGGCCAGCAAATCATGGCTCTCGGCCGCAAAACCCACGCAAAACAGGTCGCCGCTGCGCGCGCGCGCCGTCTGGGCCACGGTGGCCAGAATATCGGCGTTCTCGACAAACGCCATCGTCGGGGTCTGCCCGGATCCATCTTTCTTGATTTTCTGCTCTGCGGCCTGGGCCGGTCGCCAATCAGCAACGGCTGCCGTTGCTATGAATATGCTAGCTGCTTGCGCTGCATCCACGCAGGCCAGCAGCATATCGGATGCTGATTGCACATCAATGCGCTGCACACCCCGTGGCGTGGGCAGCGACACGGGCCCCGCCACCAGCGTGACCTGCGCCCCGGCCTCCTGCGCGGCGCGGGCAATGGCAAAACCCATCTTCCCGCTGGAGCGGTTGGTGATGCCGCGCACCGGGTCAATGGCTTCAAAGGTCGGTCCTGCCGTCACCAGTACACGCTGCCCCGCCAGCACCTTGGGCTGAAAAAATGCAATCACGTCATGTAGCAGTTCCTGGGGCTCCAGCATGCGGCCATCACCGGTTTCACCACAAGCCTGGTCGCCGGTACCGACGCCCAGCACCGTGCAACCATCCGCCTGGAGTTGCGCCCGGTTGCGCACCGTGGCGGGGTGATCCCACATCTCGCGGTTCATGGCAGGTGCAATGAGCAGGGGAACCTTGTCGATGGGCCGGGCCAGGCACATCAGGCTGAGCAGGTCGTCGGCCCCGCCATGCAGCAATTTGGACATGAAGTCGGCGCTGCAAGGCGCAATCAGGATGGCATCGGCTTCACGGCTCAGGTTGATATGCGCCATGTTGTTGGGCTCGCGCGCATCCCACTGCGAGCCATAGACCGGGCGGTTGCTCAGGGCCTGCATGGTCACTGGCGTGATGAACTGGGCAGCCGCCTCGGTCATCACCACCTGCACGGTCGCGCCCTCCTTGATCAGCGCACGGCACAACTCGGCCGCCTTGTAACAGGCAATGCCTCCGGTGAGGCCCAGAACAATGTGTTTTCCAGCAAGATCATTCATGGACGGCAATGTAGCAGACACCCGGGGGAAGACCGGCCCGTATAATCTCGCTTTACCACCTCATCGAACTTGTACGTTCGACCCTGACATGACCAAATTTGTCTTCGTCACCGGCGGTGTGGTGTCTTCCCTTGGCAAGGGAATCGCCTCAGCCTCCCTTGCTGCGATCCTGGAATCGCGGGGCCTGACAGTCACCCTCATCAAGCTGGATCCCTATCTGAACGTGGATCCGGGCACCATGTCCCCCCTGCAGCACGGCGAAGTGTTCGTCACCGACGACGGCGCTGAAACCGATCTGGACCTGGGCCACTATGAGCGTTTCATCGAAACGCGCATGCGCAAGGCCAACAACTTCACCACCGGCCAGATCTACAAAAGCGTGCTGGACAAGGAACGCCGCGGCGACTATCTGGGCAAGACCGTGCAGGTCATTCCCCACGTCACCAACGAAATCCAGGAATTCGTCAAACGCGGTGCGCGCTTTGGAGAGCCTGACGCGGTGGATGTGGCCATCGTGGAAATCGGTGGCACGGTGGGCGACATCGAGTCCCTGCCCTTCCTCGAAGCGGTGCGCCAGATGAGCCTCAAGCTCGGCCCCAACAACAGTGCCTTCGTGCACCTGAGCTATGTGCCCTGGATTGCCGCCGCGGGCGAACTCAAGACCAAGCCCACCCAGCACACGGCCAAGCAGTTGCGCGAGATTGGCATCCAGGCCGACGCCTTGCTGTGCCGCGCCGACCGGCCGATTCCACACGAAGAACGCTCCAAGATCTCGCTGTTTTCCAATGTCCCGGAGTGGGGTGTCATCAGCATGTGGGACGTGGACACCATTTACAAGGTACCCCGCATGCTGCACGAGCAGGGGCTCGATGGCCTGATCTGCGACAAGCTGCGCCTGAACACGCCTCCAGCCAATCTGAAGCGCTGGGACGATCTGGTCTACGAAACCGAGCATCCGCAAGCCGAAGTCAGCATTGCCATGGTGGGCAAGTACGTGGACCTGAGCGACAGCTACAAGTCGCTCAACGAAGCACTGCGCCATGCCGGCATGAAGAACCATGCCAAGGTCAAGATCGACTACATCGACTCGGAAACGATTACCCCCGACAGCGTGTCGCGCCTGGCCCAATTCGACGCCGTGCTGGTGCCCGGTGGTTTTGGCAAACGCGGCATCGAAGGCAAAATTTGTGCTGCCCGTTTTGCGCGCGAGAACAAGGTCCCTTACCTGGGTATCTGCCTCGGGATGCAGGTGGCCACTATCGAATTTGCCCGCCATGTGGCCGGACTGAAAGACGCCAACAGCACCGAATTCGAGCCGGATTGCGCCAACCCCGTCATCGCCCTCATCACCGAGTGGAAAGACGCCGATGGCACCATCAAGACCCGCAACAAGAATTCCGATCTGGGCGGCACCATGCGCCTGGGCGCGCAAAGCTCCGATGTGGCCAAAGGCACTCTGGCGCACGAAATCTACGGCGACGTGGTGACCGAACGGCATCGCCACCGGTATGAGGCCAACGTCAATTACCTGGAACCCTTGCGTCAGGCCGGCCTGGTGATCTCGGCACTGACCCAGCGTGAGCAACTGACTGAAATGGTTGAACTCCCACGCTCCACGCACCCCTGGTTCATCGGCGTGCAGTTCCACCCCGAATTCAAATCCACCCCCTGGAACGGCCACCCGCTGTTCAACGCCTTTATCAAGGCTGCGCTGGACCACCAGACCGCGGGCAGAAACCTGAAGGCGGTTGCGTGATGGCCGCCGCGCCGGGCCGCCCCAAGCAAGGCCGCGCCCCCTCGGGGGGCAGCGCAGCACACGCAGTGGCAAGCGTGGGGGCACTATGAAATTGTGCGGGTTTGATATTGGCTTGGAACACCGGTTTTTCCTGATCGCCGGTCCCTGCGTCATTGAGTCGGAACAGTTGCAGATGGATACGGCCGGCACGCTGAAGGAAATCACTTCCGGCCTGGGCATTCCCTTCATCTTCAAAAGCAGCTTCGACAAGGCCAACCGCTCCAGTGGCAGCACGTTTCGGGGCCCCGGCATTGACAAGGGTCTGGAGATTCTGGCCAAGGTCAAGCGCGAACTGGGCTTGCCCATCCTGACAGACATCCACTCCGAAGACCAGATTGCACAGGTCGCCGCGGTGGTGGACGTGCTGCAAACCCCCGCCTTCCTGTGCCGCCAGACCGATTTCATCCGCGCCGTCGCCCAGTCGGGCAAGCCGGTGAACATCAAAAAAGGGCAGTTCCTGGCACCCCACGACATGAAAAATGTCATCGACAAGGCCAGGGCTGCGGCCCGTGAGAAAGGCCTGCTTGAGGACAACTTCATGGCCTGCGAGCGCGGTGCCAGCTTTGGCTACAACAACCTGGTCAGCGACATGCGATCCCTCGCGATCATGCGCGAGACCCAGGCGCCGGTGGTGTTTGACGCCACGCATTCGGTGCAACTGCCCGGTGGCCAAGGCACCAGCAGCGGTGGCCAGCGCGAGATGGTGCCGGTACTGGCCCGTGCCGCAGTCGCGGTAGGCGTCGCCGGTCTCTTCATGGAAACCCACCCCGATCCCGCCAAAGCCATGAGTGATGGTCCCAACGCGGTGCCGCTCAAACACATGAAGGCGCTGTTGGAAACTCTGGTGGAACTCGATTTTGTGACCAAGAAGAGGCCCTTCCTGGAAAATCACTTTATCTAAAGGAAGTCAGCACCGCCGTGTTGGCTTGACCGTCACCCCACACTGTTAAGTTTTGTATTTTTTGAAAGAAATGAAATGAGTGCAATTGTTGATATCGTCGGCCGCGAGATTCTGGATTCGCGCGGTAACCCCACCGTCGAATGCGACGTGCTGCTGGAGTCCGGCACCATGGGCCGCGCCGCCGTTCCGTCCGGCGCATCCACCGGATCACGCGAAGCCATCGAGCTGCGTGACGGCGACAAGAAGCGCTACCTGGGCAAGGGCGTGCTCAAGGCCGTGGAACACATCAACACCGAAATCTCCGAAGCCGTGCTGGGCCTGGACGCCTCCGAGCAGGCCTTCCTGGACAAGACCCTGATTGATCTGGACGGCACCGACAACAAAAGCCGCCTGGGCGCCAACGCCATGCTGGCTGTCAGCATGGCCGTGGCCCGCGCCGCCGCCGAAGAATCCGGCCTGCCCCTGTACCGCTACTTTGGCGGCATGGGCCGCATGCAGATGCCCGTGCCCATGATGAACGTCATCAACGGCGGCGAGCACGCCAACAACAACCTGGACATCCAGGAGTTCATGATCATTCCCGTGGGCGCTCCGAGCTTCCGCGAAGCCCTGCGCTATGGCGCCGAGGTGTTCCACGCGCTGAAGAAAATCCTGCACGACAAGGGCATCAGCACGGCAGTCGGTGATGAAGGCGGCTTTGCCCCCAACGTGCCCAACCACGAAGCGGCCATCCAGATGATTCTGGAAGCCATCGACAAGGCCGGTTTTGTGGCCGGCGAACAAATCGCCCTGGGCCTGGACTGCGCTGCCTCCGAGTTCTACAAGGACGGCAAGTATGTGTTGGCCGGCGAAGGCCTGACGCTCAACGCCGAAGAGTGGACCAACATCCTGGCCACCTGGGTCGACAAATACCCCATCATCAGCATCGAAGACGGCATGGCTGAAGGCGACTGGGACGGCTGGAAGCTGCTGACCGACCGCCTGGGCAAGAAGGTGCAGATCGTCGGCGACGACCTGTTCGTCACCAACACCAAGATCCTGAAAGAAGGCATTGACAAGGGCATTGCCAACTCCATCCTGATCAAGATCAACCAGATCGGCACGCTGACCGAAACCTTCGAGGCCATCGAGATGGCCAAACGTGCCGGCTACACAGCCGTCATCAGCCACCGCTCGGGCGAAACCGAAGACTCCACGATTGCCGACATCGCCGTTGGCATGAATGCGGGGCAAATCAAGACCGGTTCCCTGAGCCGCTCCGACCGCATGGCCAAGTACAACCAGTTGCTGCGCATCGAAGAAGATTTGGGCGATGTGGCCAGCTACCCCGGTCGCGCGGCCTTCTATAACCTGAAGTAGGAACATGGCCCCCACGCTCACGCACTGCGTGTCGTTCGCGGCCCCCCACGGGGGCCGCATTTCGCCTTGGGGCGGCCCGGCGGCGAATCAGTAGGCTATGGGCAACCGCATTGTTCCTGTAGCCTTGCTCGCCTTGCTGGTGATCCTGCATGGCCAGTTATGGTCTGGCAGGGGCAGCGTGCCCAATGTATCGCGCCTGGTGCACCAGCTCGAAGAACAGCAACTCAACAACGCGAAGGCGGTCAGGGCCAATGAACGCCTGGCCGCCGAAATAGGTGACCTGCGTGAGGGCCTTGAAATCGTGGAAGAAAAAGCCCGTGCGGAGCTTGGCATGGTCAAAGCCGACGAAATTTTCGTCCAGGTCGCCAAATAGCTCCGGCCTTGGGGTGCCGATGAACATTGCGATTGTGGGCGCCAAAGGTACAGGCAAGTCTGCTTTGGCAAGGGCTTTGCAGATTGCCACCCAACCAGCCGACATGCCGGGTGGTTTTATGGTCGCCCAATCACTTCAACTGGCGCAGGCGGTATCTCAGGACCTGCTGTTCCAGGACACCTCTCTCTACCCCAGGGCACTGGAAAACCACCGTAGCTATGGCTTGACCCTGGTCATGGGGCTGGACCTGCCCCTGGTATTCCCGGAAGTGCACGCCGTAAAACCCCTCCAGCAAGCGCGCTTCGATGCACGGCTGCGCCAGGTGCTGGACGGCCATGGCGTTCCCTACACCGTGGTGTATGGCTGCGGCCAAGCCCGTACCGACTGCGCGTTGCAAGCCATTGCCCACCACCACAGCCGGTCGCAGTCACGCACACACAGAGCGCCGCAATCGGGCCACACCGCCTGGCAATGGAGTTGTGACACCTGCTCCGACGCCGAATGCGAGCACCGGATGTTCAGTGCCCTGCTGAAACAGGCTTCAGTGCGGCCCTAAGCCGCCTGGCACCTGCAGCACGGGCGCGGTAAATAGCTGCGCCGCGTCCACCGGATCAAAGTGGTACTGCTGACCGCAAAATTCACAGGCGACCTCAATAGCAGGTCGCTCGGCCAGAATGCTTTCGGCCTCAGCACGGCCCAGGCTCACGATCATGCGGCCCACCCGCTCGCGGCTGCAGGAGCAGGCAAAGCGCGGCGCCGTATCGCCTTGCAGGGGCTCAAACCGGGTGATCTGTTCTTCCCAGAACAGCCTGCGCAAAATGGTTTCCACATCCAGCGTGAGCAACTCTTCGCGCTTCAAACTGCCCGCCAGAATGGCAATCCGGTTGTAGTGCTCATTGAGGCCGATCTGATCTTCGTTCTCCTTGCTGACCATGCTGCCGGCCAAATTGCCAGCCCCCTGCATGGGCAAGCGCTGGATCAGCAGACCGGCGGCGACCTGGTCGTTGGCGGCCAGGACCAGCGTGGTATCGAGTTGCTCGCTTTGCAGCATGTAGTGCTCCAGCACATCGCTGATTTTTTCTATTTTGTGGCGACGGTCATCAAACAGCGGCACCACACCCTGGTAGGGCTGCTGGCCGGGAAACTTGGTGTTGGGATCCAGGGTAATGGCACAGCGCCCCTCGTTGCCCACGTTGACCAGCTGGCTCAATGTGGCCGAATCATCCACCTGCCCCACCACGGTGGCGGTAGCCCGCAAGGCCAAATCGGGCTGCACCTCCACCACCGCCAGCTTGACCGGACCATCACCAAAAATCTGCAGGATCAATGATCCATCAAACTTGATGTTGGACTGCATCAGCGTAGCCGCTGCCACCATTTCACCCAGCATGTCGCGCACCGGCACCGCATAGGCACCGGTCGTGCTATTGGACGCCCGCCGACGCAGGATTTCGGTCCAGGTATCCGTCAAGCGCACCACCATGCCGCGCACCGGCAGCCCATCAAACAGGAATTTGTGAAGTTCAGACACGCCCTACCCCAATCAAAAAAGCCACCCTTGCAGCGAACCCAGACTCACCCAATTTTCTTCAGCCCGCTTTTGAAGCGGCGCGCATTCTCGATGTAGTGCACCGCACTCATTTTGAGGCCTTGCTGCTGCGTGTCAGTGAGTTCGCGCACCGCCTTGGCCGGGCTGCCAATGATCATGGAGCCATCGGGAAACTCCTTACCCTCCGTCACCAGGGAACCTGCGCCAACGATGCAGCCTTTGCCGATTTTGGCGCCATTGAGCACTACGGCACCAATCCCGATCAGGGAGCCGTCACCGATGGTGCAGCCATGCAGCATCACCTTATGGCCAACCGTCACATGCTCCCCCACCGTCAACGGCATGCCAATGTCGGCATGCAGCACGCTACCATCCTGGATGTTGGAGCCACGCCCGATCCGGATGGTTTCGGTATCGCCGCGCAGGATCGCACCAAACCAGATGCTGCTGTCTTCGGCCAGTTCCACGTTTCCCATGACCTGGGCGCTGTCAGCCACCCAGGCAGATTGCGCCAGGCGCGGCGCGATGTCGTCAAGTTCATAAATTGCCATGGATACTCCAGTCAGTTGATGGCAGAGCCTGCGCCCTGCATTGCCTAGAATTGTAAGGATGGAACTTAGACACCGCGCCCTTGAGGCTTTTTGCCAACCCGACCCCAACCTGAAGGTTGCATCCACGCTGGCACTGGATACCGACTGTGGTGCCTCCCTGGACTGCCAAGTGCATCTGATCCACCCGGCACCACCCGGCCGCCCTGCAAAGCCTGAACTGGTGCATCCGCAACAGGTACCCCGGCGCTCACCATTTACCGCCGAAGGCCACTGCGCGCTGATCCATTCGATTGCCCACATCGAATTCAACGCCATCAATCTGGCGCTGGATGCAGTCTGGCGCTTTGCGGACATGCCGAGCGCCTATTACCAGGACTGGTTGCGCGTCGCCCGGGAAGAAGCCAAACACTTTGCCCTGTTGCGACATCACCTGCAGGATCAGGGCCATGACTATGGCGATTTTGTTGCCCACGACGGCTTGTGGACCATGTGCGAAGCCACCCGCCATGACGTGGCCGCCCGCATGGCGCTGGTGCCTCGTACGCTGGAGGCACGAGGGCTGGACGCAACGCCCATCATTCAGGCCAAGCTGCGCAAGGTGGGCACGCCCCGGGCGCTGGCTGCGGTGGGTATTCTGGACACCATCCTGGCCGAAGAAGTCGGCCATGTCGCCATTGGCAACCACTGGTACCACTGGTTGTGCCAACGCGACGGTCTGGACCCGATTGCGTTCTACGACCAAGCGGCCAATCTGCACAGTGCGCCCCGATTGAAGCCGCCGTTCAATGTGGCGGCCCGCAGACTGGCCGGATTTTCTGACGCCGAAATTAATGCCTTGCCAATGGCCTAGCCCGTAAAACGCTATCAATAATATAGTGCCTTACGCACGTTCTACGGGGGCTTGAGGCCTTTTTTCTTGCAAGAGTCAGGCTCACCATGGGTCCACGCCCCACAATTAGCAACACAAGCCGATGCCACGCAGGCACAATCCCGACAGACCGCCTGTTGTCCGGTGGTCTCAACCGAAATCCAGCCCGCGGACGCAGTAGCATTAGCCCCTATATCCACCGCCCCCAAGCCCCAAATGATCAAACGGGAACCCTCTGCCGCAAAGCGCTCTGATCGCCCACTGGTGGTGGCGTTGGTCGTTTTCGTGCTGGCAACTGCGGCTTGTGCTGCCCTGATCTGGAAGTTGGAACAACGCAGCCTGGCGGCCGAACGCATGCGCCTCGCTGCGCTGGCCAGCGACCATGCCCACGCCATCCAGGCCACGATGGAGCGGGCACTGTCAGCCACCTATTCCATTGCGGCCATGGTGCGCCAAGGCAAAGGAAACGTACCCGACTTTGAAGGCGTGGCTACCGAAATGCTGCCCTGGTACCCGGGGGTATCCATCCTGGGCCTCAGCCCGGGTGGCGTCATCCAGCGCGTGGCCCCGCTGCGCGGCAATGAAAAGTCCATTGGCTTTGATCAGTTGAAAGACCCGGTGCAAGGGCGGGAAGCCCGCATGGCCAGAGACACCGGAAAACTCACACTGGCCGGCCCCCTGCAACTGGTTCAAGGTGGCTTGGGTGCTGTGGGGCGCATGCCCATCTTTCTGGACGGCGCCGAAGGAAAACCGGTTTTTTGGGGACTGACCTACGCTGTCATCCGGTTTCCGCAAGCCCTGAGCAGCGTGCGACTGGCCCAGCTCACGGAGAGCGGGCTGAACTACTCCCTGTGGCGCATCAACCCCGACACCGGCGCCAAGCAAGTCATCGTATCCTCGTCCGACACACTGGAGTCACCGGTCGAACGCAGCCTGTCCGTGCCCAACGGCCAATGGATACTCAGCGTGGCCCCCGTTGACGGCTGGGGCGACCACACCGAACTGGCCATCAAGGTCGCCCTGGGCCTGGCGTTCAGCCTGATGCTGGCCTACGCCAGCAAGCTGCTGGTGGAGCTGAAAGCCCACGAACGAGGTCAGGAAAACCTGATCGCACAGCGCACCACGGAGATCGCCGCCTCGCAAAACAAACTCAAGGCCACGCTGGAGGCCATTCCGGATGTCATGCTGGAAATGGGCCTGGACGGCACCTACCACGACTACCACGCCCCACGGTCCAACACATCGTTCCCGCCCGCTGAGTTCTTTCTGGGCAAAAAGGTATCCGATGTCTTGCCCCCCGATGCCGCCCATGCGGTGATGTCCGCACTGGAGGAGGCTGAAAAACTGGGGCACTCGGAAGGACGCGAGTTTGAGCTCAAGACAACCAAGGGCAGCTTCTGGTTTGAAATTTCCCTGACCCGCAAGCTCGACACGACCGATGGCGAGCCGCGCTTTATCGTCCTGTCGCGCAACGTCACGCAGCGCAAGAACTCTGAAGAAGAGATCAACAAGCTGGCTTTCTATGATCCTCTGACGAATCTGCCGAATCGCCGGCTCATGGTGGATCGCCTGCGCCAGGCGCTGGCGATCAGCGCGCGCAGCGGCCGCATTGGCGCCCTGCAATTCATTGATCTGGACAACTTCAAGACCCTGAACGACACGCAAGGTCATGACATGGGCGACCTTTTGCTGCAGCAAGTCGCCAAGCGATTGACCGAGTGCATGCGCCAGGGGGATACGGTTGCCCGGCTGGGTGGTGACGAGTTTGTCATCATGATCGAAGAATTGAGCGAAAGCCACGAAGAGGCTGCAGCCCAGGCGGAGATGATTGGTGAAAAAATCCTGACTGCCATCAGTGTGCCGTACCGCCTTGCGGGCCTGGAATACCAGATCACCCCCAGCATCGGCATCACACTCTATTCCGACCACGAACAATCGACAGACGAACTCCTCAAGCAGGCCGATCTGGCCATGTACCAGTCCAAGGCGGCAGGGCGCAACACGCTGCGGTTTTTTGATCCGGCCATGCAGGCAGTGATCACCACCCGCGTCGCCCTGGAGGCCGACATTCGCCAGGGCATTCTGAAGGGCCAGTTTGTTCTTTACTACCAGCCCCAGATCAACCGCCATAACCGCACGGTGGGCGCCGAGGTGCTGTTGCGCTGGCCACATCCCGAGCGCGGCATGGTGTCACCCGTCGACTTCATTCCGCTGGCCGAAGACACCGGGCTTATCCTGCCCTTGGGCAACTGGGTGCTGGAAACAGCCTGCACCCAGCTGGCACTGTGGGCCAAAGACGAGCACCTGCAGCACCTGACGCTGGCCGTCAACGTCAGTGCCCGACAGTTCAGGCAGCCCGATTTTGTGGCCTATGTGGTGGACCTCATCAGCTATACCGGAGTCAATCCCAAGCGGCTCAAGCTCGAACTGACTGAAAGTCTGCTGGTCAATGACGTGGAAGAAACCACGGTCAAGATGACGGCGCTCAAGGAACATGGCGTGGGCTTTTCGCTGGACGATTTTGGTACCGGTTATTCATCGCTGTCCTACCTCAAGCGTCTGCCACTGGACCAGCTCAAAATTGACCAGTCTTTTGTGCGCGATCTGATGACCGATCCGAACGATGCCGCCATTGCGCTGGCCGTCATCACGTTGGGGCATAGTCTGGGGCTGACCGTCATCGCCGAAGGCGTTGAATCACAGGCCCAACGCGACTACCTGCACAGCCAGGGCTGCGACGCCTACCAGGGCTATCTGCTGGGCCGCCCCATGCCACTACCTGATTTTGAAAACAGTCTGAGCGCGACCTGATCCGCCACCAAGCCCCATGTCCGAAAACCCGTCTCCGACACCCTCTACGCCCCCCTTCTCTACCGCGACCATTGCCTTCGCACACCAGGCCATCCTGGACGACAACCGTGCCGTTATTGGCTACGAGTTGTTTGACCGGTCGGTTCTTTCCAGCAAACATACCGCAGCCAGCGATGCACAGCTGTTGTTCAACGTGCTCAGCGCAGTCGACAGCGAATCGCCCATTGGCAACAAGACCATCTTCATCAACTGCACCCACGACAGCCTCGCCGGGGGGCATCTGGATTTGATTGCACCGCAGCGCGTGGTGCTGGAAGTTCCTCCTTTGCCAGTGTCGGAAGTGGACCAGATCCTGACCCGGCTGCCCAACCTGCAAGAGATAAAACGCCGCGGTTTCCGCCTGGCGTTTGACTACTCGGTGCTGACCCAGCCCTATGCCCCGTGGCTGGCGCTGGCGTCGTTCATCAAGTTCGATCTCTCGGTCATCCGACCCCAATCGATAGGCTCATTTGTCAAGCTGGCACAGGCCAAGACGACCGCTCAACTGATTGCCGAAAGGGTTGAGACCCCCGGCCAGTACGCCATGGTCTCGGACCTGGGCGTCAAATTGTTCCAGGGTTTCTGGTTTGCCAAACCGGTGCTGGTGCAGGGGCAGTCGGTGCGGCCGGCGCAGGCCACCATTTTGCAACTCATCAACCTGGTGCGCAAACAGGCCAGCACCGCCGAGATTGAAGAAGTGCTCAAGCGCGACCCCACGCTGTCCTTCAACCTGCTGCGTTTCATCAACTCGGCCGGCTTTGGCATGCGCTCCGAAGTCACGTCATTCAAGCATGCGGTCATGTTGCTGGGCTTGAACCGGTTGTTCAAATGGGCGGCTCTGCTGCTGACCACGTCGCATGGCGGTGACATGCCACCGGCCGTCGGTACCACGGCGGTCGCACGGGGTCGTCTGATGGAATTACTGGCAGCCGAATTACTGGAGCCCGACGAATGTGACAACGCATTTGTCGTCGGTGTTTTTTCGTTGCTCGACACCATGCTGGGCATGTCCATGGAAGCGGCGCTGGCCACCATCGCCCTGCCCGACTCGGTCTCGCAGGCGCTGCTGCACCGCACCGGTCCGCTCGCACCGTTTCTGGAATTGACCATTGCCTGTGAAACCGGGGACGACGAAGCGTTTGCCCGCACGGCCAACCTGCTGGGACTGAACAACAACCAGGTCAACTGGGCCCACGTACAGGCCCTGGTGTGGGCCGAAACCATGGGCCTGTAGGCTCACCCCCGCGGATGGTGCTGCGCATGCAGCGCAGCCAGTCGCTCACGGGCTATGTGGGTGTAAATGGTGGTGGTCGAGATATCGGCGTGCCCCAGCAAAAGCTGCACGGCACGCAGATCGGCACCATGGTTGAGCAAATGCGTGGCAAAAGCATGGCGCAAGGTGTGGGGCGACAGGGGCACACGGATACCCGCTGCTGCCGCGTGCTTCTTGACCAGCATCCAGAACATCACGCGCGACATCGCGCTCCCCGGACTGGAGCCGCGGGCCGTAATGAAAAGATCGTCCGTCTGTTTGCCGGCCAGCAGCTCGGCGCGAGCGGACCCCAGGTACTGGCGCAACCAGGTACTGGCAATCTGGCCAAACGGCACCAGCCGCTCCTTGCTGCCTTTGCCCATCACCCGCAGCACGTTGTCGTTGAGACTCAGGTTGAAGGTCTTGAGGGTGACCAGTTCGGTGACACGCAGCCCGCTGGCATACATCAGCTCCAGCATGGTGCGATCCCGCACCCCCAACGCCTGCGACGTGTCGGGCGCCGCCAGCAAAACCTCCACCTGGGCCTCACTCAGCGTTTTGGGTACCCGCAGGGCCTGTTTGGCCGATTGCAGTTTCAGGGTGGGGTCTGCCTGCACGATGCCCTCGCGCAAGGCCCACCGAAAGTAGCGCTTGAATACCGTGAGGCGCCGGTTGGCCGTGGTGGCCTTGGTGGCTGCGTGCCGCTCGGAAAAATAGGCCTGCAAATCCAGCTCGCTGGTCTGTGCCAGGGTACGCGAGCGGCTGGCCAGCCAGGTGGCATACAGCGTCAAATCCCGCCGGTAGGCCGACAGGGTGTTTTTTGACAAGCCCTCCTCCAGCCAGAGTGCATCAATAAACGTATCGACGTCAGACTGGCCAGGAGCACTTGGCACCGTCACTCCAGACGCAGCTTGGCGGAGTCCACCACCTTTTTGTAGACTTCGTACTCGGCCTTGATCTGGGCAGAAAACTGCTCGGGCGTATTGCCCAGCACCAGCGAACCGGTGTCTTCAATGCGTTTCTTCACAAGCGGGTCTTCCAGCACCTTGCGCACGGCCGCATTGATTTTGTCCACCACCTCTTTGGGCATACCCTTGGGTCCATAGATGCCATAGAACGCCATGCGGTTGGCGGGCTCCAGGCCTACTTCCTTGAACGTGGGCACATTGGGGTATTGCTGCAGGCGCTGGGGTGCCGCCACCACGATCGGGATGAGCCGGTTGGACTGGATGAAGGGCATGGCCGACGGCATATTGTCAAAAATCATGGGCACCTGTCCGGCGACCGTGTCATTCAGCGCGGGCCCCGCACCCCGGTAGGGAATGTGGGTAATGAAGGTGGAGGTGAGGTTCTTGAACAGCTCCATCTGCAAATGCCCGATGCCACCCGTGCCCGAAGTCGCATACGAATACTTGCCCGGGTGGCCCTTGACCTCGGCCAAAAAGCCTTTGAAATCCTTGGCCGGAAAGCTGGGGTGCACGGCAATCACATTGGGCGTGGCCGCCACGTTGATGACCGGTGTGAAATCGGTCAACGGGTTGTAGGGGTTCTTCGGGTTGATGGCCGGATTGGCCGCCACGGTCGACACCGTGGCCATACCCAGTGAATAGCCGTCGGGCGCAGCCTTGGCCGTCTCATTGGCACCCACCACGCCACCGCCGCCAGCCTTGTTTTCCACGATCACGCTTTGGCCCAGTACCTTGCCCAGCGGATCGGCAATGGTGCGGGCAATGATGTCGGTCGTGCCGCCCGGTGCAAACGGCACCTGCAGCTTGATAACCCGGTTGGGATAGCCCTGCGCCAGCGTGGCGCCTGCGGCAAAGGTAAGACTCAATGCAAAAAGATGACGGTATCGCATGCTTGCAGTACTCCGGAAAGTTGTGACTTGAACGCAAGGCAAATAGTAACCTCTACAGACCGCAGAGTGACCAGCGATCACTGGTATTCTCAAGCGGTGAACTACGCCCAACTGCTCTTTCCGGATTTTTCCCTCATTCTGTGCGGCTACCTGGTGTGCCGCTACACCGCACTGAACCGCTCGGTCTGGGAGCAGGTCGAGACACTGGTGTATTTCTTTCTGTTCCCGGTGCTGCTGTTTCAATCGATTGTCAAAAGCCCACTGGACGTGGCAGCCGCCTCACGGCTGATGGGCGCCGGTTGGGCCCTGGGCCTGACGGGCATTGCCCTGGCCTACTCCCTGCCCCATGTACCGGTCCTCAAGCGCTGGATTGACGCACGCGACCATGCCGCCAGCGCGCAGGTGGCCTTTCGTTTCAACTCCTTCATCGGTCTGGCCATTGCCGATCGGCTGGCGGGGCCACAGGGGGTGCAACTGATCGCCGTGCTGATCGGCGTGTGCGTACCCCTGTTCAACGTGGGCGCGGTGTGGCCCATGGTGCGCCACGCGCGGCGCAGCTTTGTGCGCGAGCTGGCGCGCAACCCGCTGATCATTGCGACGGCCTCCGGACTGGTCGCCAACCTGATGGGCTTTGCCATACCCCACTGGCTCGAACCATCGGTCACCCGGATTGGCGCCGCATCGCTGGCCCTGGGGCTGATGGCAGCTGGCGCAGGCATGCAGTTTGGCGCACTGGCCCGCGCCAAGACCCTGGCGGTCTCGCTGCTGTCCATACGGCACCTGATACTGCCGATTGTGGCTTTGGGCATGTCACGTGTGTTTGGGCTCAACACCGCAGAGACCACGGTGTTGTTGGCCTTCTCGGCCCTGCCCACGGCGTCAAGCTGCTACGTGCTGGCGGCCCGCATGGGCTACGACGGAGCCTATGTGGCAGGGCTGGTCACCCTGTCGACCTTGCTGGGCATGGCCAGTCTGCCCATGGCGCTGGGCGTTTTGCGATAGACCTCCATCACACCCGGCAAACTGGCATCAAGCCAGCACGGCCGAATCCACCTGCATCTTTTGCCAGGGCTGGCTGCGCAGCGCCAGCATCAAAAAACCAGCCAACACGGCAACCACCGCCACCGCGTTCTGCGCGCTGGCCACAAAACTGGCGGCATGGATACCGTTGGGCAGCCAGGTGGCGATGGCATCCAGGTAGTAGCGCGCATACAGCAGCAACAACAGCGGTGCCATCCAGGCACCCAGGCGTGCCGGCCATCCACCGGACTCGGCCAGCACGGCCCGGCTGGCCAGCAGGAAGAGCGCGGATGCAATAAAGACAACGGTAAAGAGGGTCCCCATGATGGGCTTGGCGGCACCAAATGACGCACTCCAATAGCTGTAGGGCGCCCAGGCCAGGCACGACAACCCCAACACCAGCGCCATGCCGCGCGCCCGTTTGGGCCCCAGGTCATCGGCGTAATTGCTGGCACCGTTGGTGCGCTTGAGCCACGGCAACACCAGCAGGCAAGCCAAACCAAAAATGCCGTCAACCATCATCGTCGTGGGGTAACCCCAGGCTTCAATGGCAATGCCCTGCCAGGTAGCGGAATACGAAATGGCCAGGTTCATCAGCGCCATGTAGGCGGTGAACTGCGTCGCGGCCACGGCCGGGTTGGTCACGTCCATCATGATGGCCGAGCGCGTGCCATACATCAGCCCCTGGAACACGGAGTAGGCCAGCGTGGCGATCCACAAGGCCGTCAGCAGTGCGGCAGGCACCTGCGGGCGGTTTTCTGCAGTTGCGCTCACCGGCATGATCCAGCCAAAACGCGACAGCTCATTCATCAGGTAAAACACCGGAACGCTCATCAGCGCCAGGTACACAAACAGGGTTCGCCTGCGGCCAAACCGGTCCGACAAATAGCCGCCCAGCACGCAAAAAATTGCGCCCAATATCGACGACCACAGCCCCAGCAACGCCACCTGGTCATCGTCCATGCCCAGCTCCACCGCCAGGTTGGACTGCAGTGCCAGGCCCAGGCACATGGCCCCCGCCGGCAGCAGCGCAAACGCCAAGCCACCAAAAGCACCCGGGCTACCCAGGAACGAGCGGAACGAATCAATGGCAAACACCCGCATCTCGCGCCCGGCCTGTACCAGCTTCGAACCCGCCACCGCCACCCGCACAGGGCCGGGTGCCTCTTTCATGGGCAACACCACAAACGCCGTCACTGCCAGAATGCAGGCCGCGACAAAAAAGAAGGTGGGCTGAAACCCGGTCACACCACTGAGGAACATCACCCCGCTGCCGCCGACCATGGTCCCTATGGTGGCACCGGCAAACATCATGCCGTTGGCCAGCCCGCGCTCGTCCTCGTGCAGGGTGCTGCAGGCCAGCGCGTCAATGGCCACGTCCTGCATGGCACCAAAGGTGTTGTGCAGCAGCAGGATCATGGTGAACAGCCCCAGCTGCTGGGGCAAGTCCAGCATCACGGTGGACAGCAAGGTCCGCGCCATCAGCACCTGGGTGGACAGAATCCAGCCGCGCCGGCGGCCCCATCGGTCCGACGAAAACACGTCAATCACCGGACCAAAGGCCCACTTAAACGCCCATGGCAGGTAGAACGATCCGACAAAGGCACCAATCTCCGCCGGACCCACGTCCAGGCGACGCAAGCGGGTGGCCACGGCGGTGGCTGCAAAACCCAGCGGAATGCCCTCGGTCACATACAGCAAAAAGAAAGCGGTCAGTCGGCCGTTTTTGGTGGCAAGCAGGTTGGGGAATCGCATGGCGGTGTGTACCCGTGGTTTTGGGCGGCATCATCGCACAGGGGTCGCAACTCCCTGCGCCAGCGCCCATTCCACATGCTCGCGCACCAGGACACTGGGGTGGTCGCTGTGCTGCTGCAGCGCGGAACGCACGTCGGCCCCCAGGCGCAGGGCATTACCCAGCGCCACGGCAATGTTGCGCAGCCAGCGCTCGTGCCCGATGCGCCGTATGGGGCTGCCCTCGGTGCGCTGCAAAAACTCGTCTTCGGTCCACGCAAAGAGCTGCGTCAACTGCTGCCCGCTCAACCCGGCACGCGGATCAAAGTCGGACAAGGGGCTGCGCTGGGCAAACTTGTTCCACGGGCAGACCAGCTGGCAGTCGTCGCAGCCGTAGATGCGGTTACCGATCAGCGCCCGCAACTCCAGCGGAATCGGTCCACCGTGCTCAATGGTCAGGTACGAGATGCAGCGGCGCGCATCCAGCCGGTGCGGCGCCACGATGGCCTGGGTCGGGCACAGGTCCATGCAGGCCGAGCACGAACCGCAGTGCTCCTGCACGGCCTGGCTGGGTGGCAGCGCCACATCCACATAGATCTCGCCCAGAAAAAACAGGGACCCGGCGTCGCGATTGAGCAACAGCGTGTGCTTGCCGCGCCAGCCCTGGCCGCTGCGGGCCGCCAGCTCGGCTTCCAGCACCGGGGCCGAATCGGTGAACACGCGGTGCCCCAAAGGACCCATGGCCGTCGCTATGCGCTCACTGAGCTTTTGCAGGCGGCTGCGCAACACCTTGTGGTAATCCCGCCCCCGCGCGTAGAGGGAGACAATGCCCTCGCTGGGGTGCTTCAGGCGGTCCAGCTCCACGGTTTGCCAGCCATCGGGCGTGGCCTGTGGCAGGTAGTCCATGCGTGCAGTGATCACGCTCAGGGTGCCCGGCACCAGTTCGGCGGGGCGGGCGCGTTTGAGCCCGTGGTTGGCCATATAGGCCATGTCGCCATGAAAACCTTGTTCCAGCCAGGCCAGCAAACCGGCCTCAGCTGACGATAAATCCACACTGGCCACGCCAATTTGGGAGAATCCAAGTTCCCGGGCCCATGCCTGTATTTGCGAAACCCATTGGTTGCTATCGAATTGAGTGCTGTTGATCGTCACCCGCCCATTGTAAAAACCTTGCTCTGGCCCAACGAAGAGGCCACGCAGGCGTTTGCCAGAACCCTGGCTGCGCAGCCATCCATCACCCACGCCTTCATTGCCTTGCACGGCGACCTGGGTGCGGGCAAGACCACGCTGGTGCGCCACCTGCTGCAGGCGCTGGGGGTCACGGGACGCATCAAAAGCCCCACCTATGCGGTGGTCGAGCCGTATGAACTGCCTGAGCTGAACGTGTGGCATTTCGACTTCTACCGCTTTGCCGATCCGCGCGAGTGGGAAGACGCGGGCTTTCGGGACATCTTTGCCAGCCCAGGCCTCAAGCTCGCCGAATGGCCAGAAAAAGCCGCCACGTTCTTGCCGCGCGCCGACCTGGACCTGTCCATCCTGACGACCAGCGAAAGTGCACGCCAGGTCACGCTGAGCGCGCACACGCCCACCGGCGTGGCCTTGCTGCAAGCCCTCGAACCAGGCGGATCGGGCACGTGAAGCGCCGCACGCTCCTGCAAGCGGGCAGCACTGTGCTGACCCTGGGTCTGGGCGAGCTGGCGCGCGGCGCCACCATCGTGACGGTGCGGGTGTGGCCAGCCCCCGAGTATTCGCGCGTGACCATCGAATCCGATGGCGCCCTGGTGGCCAAGGCGCTGTTTGTGCCCAGCCCGCCACGCCTGGCGGTGGACATTGAAGGCATCACCCTGAATCCGGCACTGAAGGAACTGGTGGCCAAGGTGCGTGCCGACGACCCCAATATCGCAGGTATCCGCGTGGGGCAGTTCGCTCCCAGCGTGGTGCGTCTGGTGGTGGACCTGAAACTGCCCATACGCCCGCAGGTGTTCACGCTGGCGCCCGTGGCGGCCTACCAGCACCGGCTGGTGCTGGACCTGTACCCGGAAAAGGAAGCCGACCCACTGGAAGCGCTGATTGCCCAGCGCCTGCAGGACAGTGCGCAGGTCAGTGCCCCAGCGCCGCATGCATCGGCGCCGCACCACGCCGATGGCGACCCGTTGGGCGATCTGATAGCCCGGCAGGCGCAAAAACCTGCCGCTGCCACGGCGGCCAGCGCACCGCAAAATGCTACACAATCGATAGCTGCTTACGCACCATCCACGGGGGCTACAGGCCTAAATGCCATAAGAACGGCAGGAAAAACCGAATCACCACCCCCCGCGGCAACCGACCGCCTGATCATCATCGCCCTGGACGCTGGCCATGGGGGCGAAGACCCTGGCGCCATTGGCCCGGGCGGAACACGCGAGAAGGACGTGGTGCTGCGCCTGGCCCACCTGCTGCGCGAGCGCATCAATGCCACCAGCGTGAACGGCAATGCCATGCGCGCCTATCTCACCCGCGACGCCGATTTTTTTGTGCCGCTGCAGGTGCGGGTGCAAAAAGCGCGCCGGGTGCAGGCCGACCTGTTTGTCAGCCTGCACGCCGATGCCTTCTTTACGCCGGACCCGCAGGGCGCCAGCGTGTTCGCCCTGAGCCAAGGCGGCGCGTCCAGCAGTGCGGCACGCTGGATGGCGGCCAAGGAAAACAAGGCCGATCTGATTGGCGGGCTCAATGTCCAGAGCAAAGACGCCACGGTGCAACGCGCATTGCTGGACATGAGCACCACCGCCCAGATCAACGACAGCCTGAAGCTGGGCAGCACCCTGCTGGGTGAAATAGGGCGCGTGGGCAAGTTGCACAAAGCCCGCGTGGAACAAGCCGCCTTTGCCGTTCTGAAAGCACCCGATATTCCAAGCGTACTGGTGGAAGCCGCCTTCATCAGCAACCCCAGGGAAGAGGCCAAGCTCAACAGCGAGGAATTTCTGACCCAGCTGGCCGACGCGCTGATGCGCGGCATTGAACGCTATTTCTCCAAAAACCCGCCACTGGCGCGCAACCGCATCAGAAGCTGATCAGTTGCCGCCCTGCCCTGTCAGGACACGGCGGCGCGGCGCCGGGAGCGCCAGGCACCCCACAAAATGACCAGACCGGGAATCAGGATCATGGTCCAGATGATCTTGTCCAGATGGGCCTTGACCCACGGAAAGTTGCCAAAGAAGTAGCCCACCGTGATGATGCCGCCCACCCACAAGGCTCCCCCCAGCACGTCATACAGCGCGAAGCGCGTGCGGGTCATCCGGGCCACGCCAGCCACAAACGGCGCAAAGGTACGCAAGAACGGCATGAAACGCGCAGCAACGATGGTGATGCCGCCATGGCGCTCGTAAAACGCATGCGCCGCATCGAAAGCCGCACGGTTGAACAGACGCGAGTCCTCCCACTGGAAGACGCGCGGTCCGACGTAGCGGCCAATGGCGTAGTTGGACTGGTTGCCCAATACGGCCGCCGCAAACAGCAACCCCACCGACAGCGGATAACTCATCAGCCCCACGCCACACATGGCGCCCACCACAAACAGCAGCGAATCGCCCGGCAAAAACGGCATGACCACGACGCCGGTTTCCACAAAGATGACCAGAAACAGCAGGGCATAGACCCACAAACCATACGCCTGGACAAAGGTCTCCAGATACTTGTCCACATGCAGGACAAAGTCGATCACAAAGCTAACAAATTCCATGGGTTCAGTCTACGTGGATGTTGGATAGGCCTTCCTGGCGTTACCAGACAGGCAACGACAAAGGCCGCCAAGTGTAGGTCCTGCGCGTACGGTGACCGCTTGCATTGCGAATTCGCAAAACACCCCGGACCAGGCGGACTACGCTGCCAGATGGACCGTATGCCAGCCCAAGCGAACGGTCACAGACTCCCTGCAAACATGTCAAACCGGAGGTATTTACCATGAGCAACCTGAATCTATTTGAGCCGCGCCTCTTCAAGCCCGCTCTGGGCGATCCATTTGAGTCCATGTTCAACCGCTTCATGGCGCCCATGCGGATGGAAATGGAAAGCGGCGCACTCGATATGCGGCTGGACGTCACCGAAGTGGATGGCAAGTACAAAGTCTGCGCCGACATACCCGGCTTCAAGAAAGACGATATCAACGTGCGTATCGACGGCAACATCGTCCAGATCGACGCTGCAGCCAAGAAGGAAAAAGAAACCAAGGGTGACGGTGGCAAGGTGCTGCGCAGCGAACGCTGGGAAGGCGCCGTGTCGCGTACCTTTTCGCTCACACAGGACGTGGATGAAACCAAGGCCACGGCGAAGTACGAAGACGGCGTCCTGACACTGGAATTGCCCAAGAAGACAACCACCACGTCCAAACGGCTGCAGATTCAGTGAACGCATAGCCGCGCCGCTGCGTGGCTGCCGCGCCATGGGCTTCATCCGGCATGCTTAGTACATGGCCACTACACGTTGTCTCGTTACGGGCGGTTCCGGGTTTCTTGGTATCAACCTGATACGACTCCTGTTGTCGCGCCAATGGGCGGTGCGGTCGCTGGATATTGCGCCATTCGAGTATCCCGAAAGCCCCCGTGTTGAATCCATCGTTGGGGACATTCGGGATGCGCGGGCTGTGGAACATGCCATGAGCGGCGTGGATGTTGTCGTCCATTGCGCCGCAGCGCTGCCATTGGCCAGTGAAGCCGAGATCCTGTCGACCGGAGTGGAAGGCACGCGGGTTCTGCTGGACGCTGCCAGGCGCCACGGTGTGTCGCGCTTCATATTCATCTCATCGACGGCGGTGTACGGCATTCCCGGCGACCATCCCATCCGGGAAGATGAGCCCTTGCACGGTGTTGGACCCTATGGCAACGCCAAGATCGGGGCTGAGCGGCTGTGCGAAGACTTCAGAACGGGTGGCCTGTGCGTCACCATTCTTCGCCCCAAGAGCTTTGTCGGACCGGAGCGTCTGGGTGCCTTTGAATTGCTCTACGACTGGGCCTTTGACGGGCATGGATTTCCGGTGCTGGGGCGTGGCGACAACCCGTACCAGTTGCTGGACGTTGAAGACCTGTGCGAAGTGATCTTTCTGTGCATGACGCTGGAGCCGGATGCAGTGAACGATACCTTCAACGTCGGTGCTCAACAGTTCGGCATGCTGCGACAGAGCTTCCAGGCCGTGCTGGACCGGGCGGGTCACGGCAAGCAGGTTGTCGCCATCCCCGCAACACCAGCCATCTGGATATTGCGTGTGCTGGAAGCCCTGAAGCTGTCGCCGCTGTACCGCTGGATTTATGAATCGGCGGGTCACTCCAGCGTTGTCTCGACTGAACGGCTGCGATCCCGAACCGGCTTTGTGCCGCGGTACTCCAATACTGACGCCCTGCTGCGCAACTACGAATGGTACGTGGCGCATCGCCCCGAGACGCAGGGACGCTTTGGCGTATCGCACCGGGTGCCGTGGAGAAGAGGTTTTCTTCGCCTGGCCAAGTGGTTTTTTTGACGGAGGACCCGTGCGATGGACCTCCCGTCTGACACCCGTAGCCCCAAAAATCCAGGTCTGGCGACGGACTCGGTACCGCTGGTTGTCGATCTGGACGGCACTTTGCTGCGCAGCGATGCGCTGCTTGAATCCCTGTTTGCTGCCGCACGTGCCCACCCGCTTGCCATGCTGGGGGTCCCGCTGTGGTTGGTGCAGGGCCGGGCACAGCTGAAACGCAAACTAGCCAAGCTCTCGCACATTGACGCCACTACGCTCCCCCTTGACGCGGATCTGCTGGACTACCTGCGCGAGCAGAAAAGGCAGGGGCGCCGCCTCATCCTTGCCAGCGGAGCCGACGCATTGATTGCAGAAGCGGTTGCACAGCACTGTGGCATTTTTGATTCCGTCATGGCGAGCGACGGAGTTATAAACCTGACAGCCGCCCGCAAACGGGACCGTCTGGTGGCCGAGTTTGGTGAGCGCGGCTACGACTACGTTGGCAACAGTGCCCAGGACTTGCCGATCTGGGCAGCCGCACGCTACGGCCTTCTGGTTGATCCGTCGACCGCGCTGACCGCTGCAGCACAGTCGGTCACCCCTATCGAGCGTGTTTTTCCGAGGAATCACCCGTATTTCGCAACCTACGTGAGCGCCGTGCGGGTGCAGCACTGGCTGAAGAACCTGCTCCTGCTGGTTCCGATCCTGTTCGCCCACAGCCTGTACAACCCGAGCATGCTGGCGAACGCGCTGATCGGCGCCCTGTGCTTCTGCCTCGCTGCTTCCGGCGTGTATTTGCTAAACGACTTGTTGGACCTGGGCGCGGATCGCGTGCACCCGCACAAAAAGCAACGGGCTCTTGCGTCGGGGCAGCTGCCGATTCAGCACGCGCTGGTGTTGCTGCCCGGTCTGTGGTTAGGAGCAGTGCTGCTTGCGGTCCGGCTGCCAGGGCCATTCCTTGGCACGCTGGGCCTCTACGTGGTGCTCATGCTGGCGTACTCCATGCGGTTAAAGGACATCGCCATCATCGATGCCCTGGTACTGGCGATGGGCTACAGCTTGCGCATCCTGGCGGGGGCAGTGGCGGTTGGCATCGCAGTATCACCCTGGCTGCTGGTGTGCAGCAGCGCCATGTTTTTTGGGCTGGCACTGTTGAAGCGCTACGCCGAACTTGTTGCGCTGCGTCCCGGTTTGGGCGCAGACAGCCGGGTGCGTGCCTACAGCACGGCCGACTCTGCCATTGTTGCCGCATTGGGCGGGGCTGCGGGATGCATTGCGGTGGCGCTTCTTGCCTTGTATCCCATCATCGAACCCTCGAAACATGATCGATGGCCGTTGTGGCTGGTTTGCGGGTTCATCCTGTTCTGGGTGGGTCACATGTGGTTGATGGCGCACCGTGGAGCCATTCGCGACGACCCGGTGGCATTTGCCGTGCGTGACCCCGTGAGCCGCCTGTTCGGCCTGTTGACCGTAATCATCCTGTTGGTGACCACATGAACGCACGGCAGTCATCACGGCTGCATCTGGGCGCCGCGCTGGTCGCAACCCTGCTGCAAGCGCCCGCGTGTTTTTCTGACCAGGGTCCGGTTGATCCGTCTTTGACCCCCCAGACCATTGTTGAACTGCAGACCGGCCGCACGAGTGAAGCCGTGCCACTGCCGGACGCCTCGGGACGCCATGGCATCGCCACCTTGATCAACCTGAATCCGGCAGTCAATTCGCAATTCCTGCTGACGCTGCAAGGGCCTGATCGCCCCGAGACGCTGAACTATCCCATCGAAAACCCTGCCCCGGCATCGCAACGCCTCTCACTGAGCGCGCTGAACCCGGGGCATTTGTCGATTGATGCCGGGGGCAAGACCGTGCAATGCGCGCTGTGGCCCGTCGACGCGCTGGAGAAGGCCCACCGGTCACCGCTACCGTTTGCACCCTGGTGTGACGGGCGCCTGTACCTGCGCAATGCGGTGCGGGGAAACCGGACCGTGCTGGAGGCGACGACCCAATTTCTGCGGGACCATGTGTGGCGCGGTGAACAGATCATCGGCTTCGTGCGGCACGAGTTTTATCAGGATGCCTTCATGGAACGTGCAATCTCCCAGGCGGATGCCTCTGGCCGCACCCGTGTTCCTGTCTCGCTTGATGGCCCGCCTCCGGCACCGATGATTGCCACGGGAACCCGGCGGGAAATAGTGACTCCTGGCCTGGGCATTGATCTGGGCGCCAGTGGCCCCGTCTTGCAGGGTCAGTGGTATGGGGCGGCTGGTCTGGACAACATCTATGTCAGCGTGGCCCAACCGGGGTTACTGACGGACGGCAATACCGTTGCCACAGGACGAGGACGAGCGCTGGACTCCGTCGAATCCGACGCGCTGGTCTATCTGGTCGCATTTGACCTTGCGGCCTTTGAATTCGGGTTTGCACTGGGCACTGAACACCCGCGCCTGGGTTGGTCGGCGCGTGTGCGGCCGGATGCGCAGGACGCACAAATGCCCGGACCCGATGGCATTGCCACTGCCGCACCGTTGGCACGAGCCGGCATGGTGAGCCCTGCGCTCCAGCCCCGCGTAGTCGCCACGTTTACCGGGGGGTTCAAGCGCGAACATGGAGCCTTTCGGTATGGCTCCCTGGCGACTGTGAACCACGCGAGCCACTATGGGTTTATTGAGCAAGGTGTTGTGTTCAGTCGTCTGAATCCGGGGCTGTCCACCCTGTACGTTTTGAATGATGGCTCGGTGGGCATGAAGACCTGGGAACGGGGGGACGATCGCATGCTCGGCCAGATCCGCCATGCCCGGCAAAACGGCGTGCCCCTGATTGAACGTGACCCATCCGGAGGGAAATCGGTGTTTGGCCTCCTCGTTGACGCGTGGGGGCCTGGCAACTGGTCCGGCTCTGCCGACGAAAAGCTGCGAACCCTCAGGGCGGGCGCGTGTGTGATTGAGCATGCGAGCCGGCACTTCCTGGTCTATGCCTACTTTTCAACGGCTACGCCGCGGGCCATGGCCCGGGTGTTTCAGGCTTACGGCTGCAGCTATGCCATGCACCTGGACATGAACGCACTGGAGCACACCTACCTGGCACTCTACCGCCCTGAAGCGGATCACATCAACGTCGAGCACCTGGTTGGCACTATGGCCGTGCTGGACAAAAGCAGCGGCACGACACTGTTGCCACGATTCCTGGGCTTCGCGGACGACAGGGACTTCTTCTATCTCCTGGCCCGCAAGGAACGGCGATGACCGCGTGGGCCCGTATCCTGCTCGCGATCGGCCTGGCAGCGATCGTGGTGCATGCAACGCCCGTTGCAACGCTGGTGCAGCAGAATGAAAGACTGCTGGTCGAGTTGCAGCGCCTGCATGGGTTAAGCCATGAACAGATGGAGAAGGTGCGTGCAATCTTCAGGCGTTCCGGCGTGATCGGACAGGGCAATCCGGCTCTGTCCGAGCATCCAATGACTCCCGGGCAGTGCCGGGCGGCGCGTGCAGAAGCGCCGGTTAACGAAGACAGCACCGCCTTTCAACGCATTTGCGGCGCACCCAACATGGCACCGCTGTATGACCCCAAGAAAGAAAGCCCCATCGATGCCAAGGCGTGCATCGACCAGTATGAATTTCCGGACATCCCTTGCGAGTACCCGGTGGTCTGGACACGCGCCAACGAGGCTGCGGAACTGTGCGAGGCCATGGGAAAACGCCTGTGTGATGCGCACGAATGGGAAGGAGCGTGCGCGGGGCAGCTTCTGCCGCCGGACTATCGTTTTGACCTGGCGCAGGGGGTCGCGCCGAGCAACGCCATTGCCCGCATGCGCAGCGCGCACAACCAGGCGTTCGCGGGAGACAAGCACTGGAGCTACGGCCCGGCCTATCAAAGCGCCATCTGCGGCACAGCCAGCCACAAGACCCCCAACTGCCCAGGAGGGGGCTGGAATGCCTGCGGGTCCAACACCTACCCTGCCGGAGCATTCCCGGCGTGTCGCAGCGCACTGGGCGTGTACGACCTGAACGGCAATGCGGCAGAGCACATGAATTTGCCGCTCGATCCGTCACAAATGTCCAGCCTGGGTAGCCAAACCCTGGGCTATACGGAGATGAAGGGCAGCTGGTTTGTGTTCGATAGCATTCGCGCGCACGAAGACTGGTGCCGTTGGCGTGCGCCCTACTGGCATGGCAGTCGGGTCATGGATACGCACAGCCACGCAAACTACCACCTCGGGTTTCGCTGTTGCAAGACATTGCCCGGTCGGTAAGACGCGGATGGCTTTCAGGTTCTGGATTCAGTACCGGTTGTACTGACTGTCCTGTCGACCCATTCCGCCAGATTGGGCAGCAGGCCTTCGTCGCTGAGCAGGGGCGCCAGATTTCGATCGGCCAGCACGTCATAAATGGACCTGGGCATGTCGTTGACGAACACCACGGTGCTCACCAGCCGAATACCATGGCTGTAGTCGGCGTATCGCGCGCCGTGCACCGTGCTGAGTGGCTGGATTGGTGCGTCAACACTGCGATGCCAACCGTAGATCGCCACCCTGCCCGGCTGGTTCCACAGGCGCGGGCTCAGCACCAGATCTTTCTTGTGCCCGGCGGTCAGCACATCGGGCGAAACACCCATCATTGCCCGCTGTTGACTGACCAGCGCATGGTGTCTGCGGTAATAGTCGGTCGAGCGCATGGCATCACCCGCTGGCAAGGGCTGCGGGATCATGTGCACAGGCGATTGGCGATAGATCAGATTCACCATGCGTCGCGTCGGCAGCGTGAATCCGAGTTGCGTGGCGACTGCCAACGCCGTGTTCAGACCCATGGGCATCAGAACAAAGTCATCACCCGAACCAATGCTGAGGTAGTCTGCCATCACGCACAGTGTGAGGCGCACGGGGTCGCCACTCGGCAGGTAGGCATTCAGCGATACCGGCTGCACATTGCGCAAGAACTCCGGAAGGTTGCCCGCCATCAATTCACTGCGAATGACCTGGTCACGTTCCGGCTCGCTCATTCCGGCTACTGCGTCAAGAAACGCGCTGGCACCTCGCGCATTCACGGACCTTGGGGGTATGTTGTGGGCTGATGGCCCACACGGCGATGGTTTTTCATGGGACCGCGCCGGCGCGGCAAGCAACAAGGCGCAAGCCCCGATTGCGGTGAGGCGCAGGAAAAGGCAGACAAGCATGGATCGACAGGTGTTGAATCGATTGTTTCATGGAGTTATACACCAGCGGGCTCATCGGGCCCCGTCTATCGGGCTCCATCCATGGTGGATACGAGCAGGGGTCGCAACTGGTCCAGCGAACGGCTGTTGAGAACATTGGCTGGCTCCAGCCAGCCTCGGCGTGCCTGAGCCATTCCAAAATCCAGCGTGTCCAACTGTAAGGCACTGTGGGCATCCGAATTGATGCTGACGAGTACACCCTCACTTTTGGCCATGCGGCAGGCCAAGTCGGTCAGGTCCAGGCGTGTCGGCTGGGCATTGAGTTCCAGAAAACAGCCTCGCTCCCGCGCGTGGCGTATCACGCGGGGCAGGTCAACCCCATAGGGCGCACGCTCATTGATGAGCCGCCCGGTCGGGTGCGCCAGAATACTGAAGCACGGGCTATCCATTGCGCGCAACAGCCGGGCCGTCTGTTTTTCCTGGCTCAACCCAAAGCCACTGTGTACGGCGCCAACCACGACATCCAGGCGGCGTAAAACGTCCTGCGGGAGGTCCAGTGTTCCGTCTTCAAGAATATCGACCTCGACGCCCTTGAGTAGCACGAAACCCTGCAGCTTGGCATTGAATTCATCGATCCGGTCCATTTGCCGCAACAGCCCGTTCGCGTCAAGTCCATGCGCGAATGCCATGCGCCTGGAATGGTCTGTTATGGCCAGGTATTGCAGACCTTTCGACCGCGCCGCGTCAGCCATATTCTCCAGACTGTCATATCCGTCGCTGTCGTTGGTGTGCGCGTGCAAGTCTCCTAACAGGTCGGACCGTTGCACCAGCGTGGGCAGCGCATCGTTGCGTGCCGCTTCGATTTCGCCGCGATCTTCGCGTAATTCCGGCTCGATATACGGCAGGCCCAAGGCTCGGTAAATCGCATCTTCGGTGGAGCCGGCCATACGCTCCCGCCCGCGATACAGCCCATACTCGTTGAGCTTGAAGCCGGCATCCAGTGCCAGTTTTCGAAGTGCGATGTTGTGGGCTTTTGACCCAGTGAAATAGAGCCATGCCGCGCCGAAACTCACGGGAGCGATCGCGCGCAGGTCGACCTGCAGCCCGCTTTTGAGCACAACACTGCAACGCGTGACGCCTTTTGCCAACACGCGAAGAACGCTTTCACCGGCTGTGAGGCGATCCATCACGTCGCGCGGGCGTTCGGTTGTGACGAGCAGGTCGAGGTCGCCGACCGTGTCACACCGTCGACGCAGGCTCCCGGCGGCAACAGCCTTGTGCAGGCCGGGTAGCTCCTTCAGATCGGAAAGAAGCACTTCAGCAACAGGCGCCACGTCGGCCCATAGGTACCGACGGTCTTGCTGCATTAAGGCGGTGGTGGCATCCAGAATCTGGCGCTCGCTCTTCGCTCCAAATCCGTGAACGGTCTGAATGCGCCCCTGTTCGGCAACGCGACGCAACTGCTCCAACGTTTCGATGCCAAGCTCCTGGTGCAGTACGCGCACGCGCTTGGGGCCCAAACCGGGAATCTTGAGCAACTCGACCAGCGCTGGCGCAATTTCCTGACGCAACCTTTCCAATAACGCGCATGTTCCGGTGTTCACGATCTCGGCGATCTTTCCGGCCAGGTCCGGGCCAATTCCGGGCAGCGCGTCGAGGTCCTCCTGGTTGTCAATCATCGCCTTCACGCTACGACCCAATGCACCCAGCGTGCGTGTGGCGTTGCGATAGGCTCGCACTCGAAAGGGATTGGCGTTTTCGATTTCCAGCAGGTCGGCAATTTCGGAGAAAACAGCAGCGATATCGGCGTTGACGATAGGCATCGGGCTCAACTAGGTGCCTTCAAAAGAGCAACGGCCGTTCGAGAGCGTCTGGCGGCCGGTTGAGCTTATAGGACAGAGGCTTCACTAACCCAGCTCCACTGGAACGAAGATGCGGTAGTCACCGCGCAGGATCAGCAACGCCACGCGTTTTGGCTTTTTGCTCATGACGCCTTGCACCTGCTCAACCGACTTCAGCGATACGCCGTTGATGGCCAGCAGCACATCACCCGGCATCAACCCGGCACGCGCTGCGGATCCGGCAACGCCTTCAACCAGGAGGCCACCTTGCACGTGGGCTCTGTCTTGCTCATCGCGGGCGAGCGGACGCAGTGCCAGACCGAGTTGCCCGGGCTTTGACTCGGTGTCCGGCTTTGTCCGCGCAACGGCTTCATCCTCGGCACGTCCAAGTGTTGCCGTTATCTCTTGTGCGCCCTGATTGCGCCAGACTTTCAGCCGCACTTTCTCGCCAGGAACCGCCAGACTGATGCGGCTGCTCAAGTCCCCTGCGCGAACGACAGGCTCGCCATTGACCTCGGTGATCACATCGCCTGGCACCAGGCCGGCCCGTGACGCCGCGCTATCGGGCGCCACATTGGCTATCAGGGCGCCTTCAGGCCGGCCCAGGCCAAAGGACTCAGCCAAGGCTTGGTCCAAGTCCTGCACCGTGACGCCCAGGCGGGCGTGTGAAGCGTGTCCGCTGGACACAATCTGATCCTTGACTTTGAGTGCCACATTGATCGGAATAGCAAACGACAGGCCCTGATAGCCCCCTGATTGCGAGTAGATCTGGGCATTGATGCCGACCACGGCACCACTGCCATCGAACAACGGCCCCCCCGAATTTCCGGGGTTGACCGCCGCATCGGTCTGGATGAATGGCACGGCAGTATCACCTGGCAGCGAGCGGCCCTTGGCACTCACAATCCCCTGTGTGGCAGTCTGTTCAAAGCCAAAGGGGGAACCGATGGCCAGCACCGGATCTCCGACCTGCAACTGTTGAGCGTCGCCCAAGCGCACAACCGGAAGATTTTTCGCGTCAATGCGCAAAACGGCAATGTCCGTAGCGGCGTCAGCGCCCAGCACCTTGGCGCGGAATTCACGCCGATCACTCAGCTTGACGGTCACCTCCTTGGCTTCGCGCACCACATGCGCATTGGTAAGGACCAAGCCGTCACCGCTGATGATGAAGCCTGAACCCTGGCTGCGAAATGGCACGCCATCGCCCCGTCCCGGACCGGGCAGGCGCCCCTGAAAACCGGGTAATCCACGGAAGAATTGAAAGAATGGATCGTTCAGGTCCAGTGAAAACTCATCCGGTCCGATCTTGTGCTTGCCCTCCACCGTGACGCCAACCACGGCTGGGCCAGCCTGTTGCACGATAGCTCGGAAGTTGGGCGCAGCACCGCCAGAAACCGGGGATGCCGCTGGCGGCGACGGGGCAGACGCGGGCTGCACTACCAGGCCAACAACGTTGCTGGCAACGGTCTCTTTGCCAAACCATTGCTCTGGATAGATATTGAAGGCTGCGGAAGTTGCGGCCACGATCAAACCAACCGCGATGATCGCCAAAGCCAGTGTTTTCCGTTTCATGGTTTGTCCTTCGCCTGGTGGTGGAGCGCCATGCCAAACACCTGAACGTGAATACTAGGACCAGCAACCTCGGTCCACTTGCGAATTCTCAAGGACGCATGGTTTGCCGCTCCTGGTTTTTTGTGCGTCCATTGTGAGGACCCGAGGCGCAGTGCTAACGCATTTCTCAGCCCCGCTGCAGGCCGGTTGATTTTGCGCAAGCGCTGGCGCCAACAAACAGATGCAATCTCCACGGGTGAGTGAAGTGCCAGGCTGTCAGTGCTGACAAAAGAGCCGGGGCATGCACACCTACAGGAGCGTGGCGTATGTTTTTCCCCATGCAAAAGATCGTGGATGCGTTGCACGCGCGCACGGGGATCCCGTTTGCGATTGGCCTGCCCGATGGCAGTCATTACCGTTCTGGTCCCGAAAACCCGGCTTTCACGGTGGTATTTCACTCCGACGCCGCTCTGCTATCAGCCTTTACACGTGGGCATATCGGTTTACTGGAGTCGTATTTCGATCAAAGCGTAGACGTCAATGGCGATCTCGCTGCCGCACTGGTTGCCGGCATGCTCAGCGGCCTGGATACACATGCCAAGGCCCTACTCAATGTAGAAAACGGTATCCATGAACTGCGCCATTCAAACCACAGCGCCGAACAGGCCAAGGTCAATGCCTGCGCCCACTACGGCCTGGGTGCGGATTTCTATGGCCAGTGGCTCGATGATCCACTGATGATGTACACCTGCGGCTACTGGCCTGAAGGCACACAAACACTTGAGCAGGCGCAACAACAAAAGATCGATCATGTCTGCCGAAAGATCCGCCTCTCGCGGGGCGAGACATTCGTCGACATTGGCTGCGGTTTTGGCGGCTTTTTGTTTCGCGCCTGGGAAACACTCGGAGCGCAAGGTACCGGGCTAAACACGACACCCGGGCAAGTGGAGTGGGTACAAAAGGAAATCATACGACGCTGCCTGACGGACAAGCTCAGCGTGCGCGAGGCTGACTTTCGCGAGGTCGATACCCAGTACGACAAACTGGTGTCAATCGGCGTCCTGGAGCATGCCGGTCGTGACCAGTTGAGCGCGGTGATTCGAGCGCACGCGGACTTCCTGAAACCAGGAGGACTTGGCATGTTGCACTTCATTGGGCACATTGGCCCACGGGAAACCGAGCTCTTTATCCGCAAGCACGTGTTTCCAGGCGGCTGGATTCCCGGTCTTTCCGAGGTCGTGGTCGAAATGGAGCGTTGTGGCCTGGAAGTTGTCGACATCGAGAACCTGCGACGCCATTACGCCTTGACGCTGGACGTATGGGCCCAGCGCTTCGAGCAGAGGTGGGAGGCGATCCACGCGTTGAACCCGCAACGCTTTGACGAACGCTTTCGCCGGATTTGGCGAACCTATCTGATGGGATGTGCCGAAATGTTTCGCTCGTCTGCGGGCTATACCCACCTGTTCCAGATCGTGTTCAGCAAGGGCAACGTGACCCGGACCAACTTCCCGATGAGCCGGGCGTACCTGTATGAAGTCTGAACTGGCGGCCCACGCTGCGCGCCGGGAGGCACTGGTTGCCGCCATACGGTCCAATGTCGCGGTCGATAGTGCGCCACTGGGTTTGAAAAAGCGCAGCTCCAACCTGTTTCGAGATCGAAGCGAGATAGCCAAGAGCCGGCTGGATTTGGGCGGCTTCTGCCATGTACTGGACATCGATACCGTCAACGGCTGGGTCGACGTCGAAGGCATGACGACCTATGAGGAACTGGTCGCGCAGACACTGAACCGGGGTGTCATGCCCACAGTGGTTCCGCAACTCAAGACCATCACCGCAGGAGGTGCTGCGGCCGGCGTCGGCATTGAGGCAACGTCGCATCGCTTTGGTCTGGTGCACAACACCCTGCTGGACTTCGACGTCTTGCTCCCTGGCGGCGATGTGGTCCACTGCACTCCTGACAACGAGCACCAGGACCTCTTCTTCGGCTTCCCCAATTCCTACGGCACACTGGGCTACGCGCTACGCGCTACGGCTGCGGCTACGCACTCTGCCGGTCAAGCCCTTTGTCAAGATAGAGCATTTGCGTCACAGCAAACCGAATACATTCTTCAACGCGATGGCAGCCAACTGCAGCAATGGTGCCAATTTTGTCGATGGCGTGGTCTTTTCGTCGCAACAACTGGTCATCAACCTGGCTTCCTTCGTCGATGCGGCCCCCTGGTTAAGCGACTACAGCTATGAGCACATCTACTACCGCTCGCTACTGAATAAAGACGTGGACTATCTGCGCATACAGGACTACCTTTGGCGCTGGGACACGGACTGGTTCTGGTGCTCGAAGAACCTGGGAGCACAAAACCCTCTGGTGCGTCGCCTGCTGGGCAGATCACGCCTGAACTCACGTACCTATACCCGCATCATGCGCTGGAACGCACGCTGGGGCATAACCCGCCGTCTGGCACGCTGGCGCCGCCGATTTCCTGAATCCGTGGTCCAGGACGTCGATATCCCTATCGCTGCCGCAGCGGAATTTCTTGACTTTTTGATGCGCGAGATCGGTATCTTGCCGATCTGGGTCTGTCCGGTGCAATCACCGGGACCTGACAGGCCATTCACGCTGTACCCAATGACCTGCGACCGGCTTTACGTGAACTTCGGTTTCTGGGATGTAGTCCATAGCGCCACCTCCTGCGAAGCGGGTCACTTCAACCGAATGATCGAGTGCGAAGTGTTACGCCTTGGCGGCATCAAATCGCTTTACTCCGACAGCTATTTCACCCGCGAGGAGTTCGCGCAAGCCTACGGAATGGCGCACTACCGGGTCCTGAAGGACAAGTACGACCCTGACCATCGTGCGCTGGGCCTGTACGAGAAGTGCGTGCTACGGGGTTGATTCGCAATGAAATCACATCCGCCATTACTCGAAGTTCGCAATGTGACGCGCCGATTCGGCGATTGTGTGGCAGTCGATGCGGTCAGTTTGAGTGTCGAGGCCGGCGAGTTCTTCACCCTGGTGGGAACATCCGGATGCGGGAAGTCAACTCTATTGCGCATGATTGCCGGTTTCGACACACCGGATTCAGGTGACATTCTGTTTAACGGCGAGAGCCTGCTTGGCTTGCTACCGGAGGTACGACCAACCAACATGGTTTTCCAGAGTTACGCGCTGTTCCCGCACCTGACGGTCGCACAAAACGTCGCATTTCCGCTGCGAATGTCAGGCTTGCCGAAGCATCTGATGCGCGACCGGGTGACGGAAGTCCTGGAACACGTCGCGCTGGTCGACAAGGCGGACCAGTACCCACGCGAGTTGTCGGGCGGCCAGCGCCAGCGCGTCGCACTGGCGCGCGCCATCGCGGTCCTTCCCCGCCTGCTGCTGCTGGATGAGCCTTTGGCCGCTCTGGACGCAAAGCTACGCGAACAAATGCAGGTGGAATTGATACGGCTGCAGCGCAACCTGGGCATTACTTTCATACTGGTCACCCATTCCCAGGCGGAGGCACTGGCACTTTCTCATCGCATTGGAGTGATGGCCCGCGGGCGAATTGAGCAACTTGACGAACCGGCCCAGATCTACGGAGCACCGAAAAACAGGTTTGTGGCGGACTTCATCGGCAATTGCATCCTGGTAGGTGCAACCGTGACTTCAATCGAAAGCGACGGCATGTGGCTCGCCACAAAAGAACTTGGCCGCATCGTTGCGCCGCTCAATGCGGCTGCCGTCGTTGGACAGCAAGGGTGGCTTGCACTACGACCCGAACAGTTGCGCATCGGGCGGCCGGGTTCTTTCGCCGACCTTCCAAACCGGGTTACTGGCAGGGTACGCGATTTTCTTTATGGCGGAGACGTCACCACCTACATTGTCGAGCTCGCCAACGGTTGAGCTTGCATGGAGCACCACTCTTCATGCGATCTGACAATGGACCAGAGTTTGTCAGTCATGCCATCCTGGAGTGGATCACCGGAAGCGGCATTCAAACCGCCTTGAGCGACCCAGGCAAGCCTTGGCAAAACGGTGCAGATGAGAGCTTCAATGGCAAGCTGCGCGATGAGTGCTTGTCGCTGGAGTGGTTTCGATCTCGCAAGGAGGCGGCTGTGGTCATTGAAGCTTGGCGACATCACTACAACCACGTGCGTCCACACAGCAGCCTAAACTATCTCACTCCGCTGGAGTTTAAACAGCACGGTCATTCCACTGCCAACCCAGCCGTCTTCCAGGAATGATTGGTCCGAAAAAACCGAGCAGGTCACAAGCGTCTGGAAATGATTCGCGATTTCGACGCACGAGAACGCCGCAGGTTGTCGCGCATGTGGACACAGATCAAGGTCAAGTAAGCTCTGAGAATGCGGTAAAAATAGAAAACCCGCCAATCCTTTCAAATTGGCGGGCCCGGCAGAGACCCCAAACCCGGCACTTGGTCACCAGGTTAGTCTGAGGGCGTCTCCATCCATCCTAGTATCGGAACATCAGAACTTTCCCCATTAAAGGGGAACCTCATCATTATGTTCAGATGTTCAACTCAAGTTCCCATCTGCACACGGTTATGACTATAGTCGTCGATAAAACTGGTCGTTTGAGAATTCGCAAAACAACTGCATGCGCCTGGCCAGCATCCCGCGACCACAAACTCTGGTTATTGATTTGAAGTCGTGATTACGGTTACCAGCTCCCTAAGAATGCCACCGCCGCTGACGCTTCCTTCCGTACGACCTTCTCCACGGATTCGGGCGATACAAGCTGTCTTGTCGTCACCTTGATGCACTTCGCAGCGCAACAATGCGTTTTTTTCGAACTCCGAGGATTGAGCAGCCTCTTTCATTCGGCCTCGCTTGAATTCGGCAAAAGTATTTCTGGCCTCCTTCATGCAGGTGTCAAGGTCTCCTGAGAAACGATCGCTTTTGCATTCCGCCAATTCCTGCATATAGCGAGCACGCGCAGTAGCCAGTTCATCTTTGATCTGTGAAAACGACGGCACTGCCAGCATCCAAGTTGCGAGGACAAAAGAAACAGACCGTCTTCTGAAGTGATTCACTGCAAAACAGTGTTTAGTGAATCAGCGTCATTCTGGATGAAATGGCTCAATGCCGCCAGGTCCGGAATACTGATATCACGGCGACCTTTTTCGTTGAATGCAATGACACCACAGTGTGCGAGCTTCGACAGGGAGCGGCTTACCGACTCCAATCTGAGACCCAGAAAGTTGCCAATTTCGGCACGACTCATATGGATGTTGATCTGGTCCGTCCGACGTCCTCGCTCAGCCAAGGATTGCGCCCATTGCAACAGAAAATCGGCCACACGCGCTTCTGCTGACAGGGTTCCAATCGACAGCGCAATGTCACGATTGCGCGCCAACTGGCCGCTGATTGCAGCCAGAACACCCCGAAGCAATTCCGGTTCTCGGGAGCTGGCAAGCATCAACGTACTGTACCGCACGGTCCAGAGTTCGCCGATATCCAGCGCGACGGCTGTGCAACTGTGATGGCCAGTGGGTATTCCATCGAAACCCAGCCAGTCACCGTCGAAGAAGAAATCTGCGCTCCGTTCACGACCATCGGAAGTCAGGCTCACAATTTTGCACAGACCCGAGTTGATCAGGTACAGCGTATCGAACGGCTGTCCGCACATGTAGATTTCATCATGCGTCTTGATTTTTCGCTTGCCAACCGTGATGTAGCGCTCCATCAGATCGAGCGATTCGCGCCAGCGGGGGCGTGGCCGGTTTCTTCCCTGATCCGGCAGATCGCCAGCTCTGGTTGGCACCGAGGATAGTTCGTCACAGTCGCGTCGGATGCCCATCAAACGATCTACCCGCAATGGCTCTGACCGGAACGGGCTTGGCAATACGGAATGCTGCAACGGGTTGGATGTGCTGTTCATCACGGTGTCCTGCTTGAGTGGATACCTGAAGCGTAGCTACCCAGTTGACGATGGCGAATACCCGGTTTTGATGAAACTTAGTACAGACAATCAGGTATTTTTTGGCAACGGCAATCAGATCACTTCCTGATGGTTCAACTTGCCTGGTAACGGTTCGTACGGATCACGCCAAAGTGTGAATGGGAACACGCAACTACCAAGCTACTGGTAGCCAATATCGTGCCATTCCGGTATAGCTTTGTAGCCAGTCGTCCAGTACGCTGGTCCCCGGTCACAGTTGATCAACGTAGGTCGGTTTCCTCGTTGTCTGTGTCGCCGTAGATACAAGGGGGGTGCATGGCTAATCATCGTGATTCGGCATCGTTGATGAACGCCCGCATCGGAAACGCCCATGGCATGTATGCAAAGTGGCTGGCATTCTGGGCGGAAAAATTGTTGCCCCGCGTGGTCCCTATGGGTCGTAAATCGCTGCGTACAGCAAAGCCCGAAGTTATGGGGGGCGAGATAACGCAGCCACGACTCTGGGCCACGGAGCCTGAGGCCCCCTGGGCAAGGGAACTTGCCTTCCAGAGCCTCGAAGCCCTGGGCGTAGGACTGGAGGTCTGGGACGACAAGGGCCGGCTATTGTTCTGTAACCGCATCAACGACCGCATGCATGACCTTGCATACACATCGGATGAAGCTACACGCTTTTCCTGTGTCCCACCAAATGGAGACTCCAGTTGGCGACGTTTCACGAGAACCAACGAGCGACGACATGATGCACTCGCAAAGAATTTGAAACCGGTGGGCAATGGTGAGGCACCGCTGTTGCGGGAGTTGACCGGAAACCGGTGGGTAACCGTCTACAAGGCACGCTCCGCCGCAGGGTTTGTTGCAGTGGCTCACGTCGAGGTAACAGACTGGGTGCGCAAGGATCAGGAGTCAAAGGAATATGTTCATCAACTTGACCGGGATTCAACAACCGACGCGTTGACCGGCTTGGCCAGTCGCCGCCATTTGGACCAGGTCCTGGCTACCGAATGGCATCGGGCTGCCCGTAGCCAGACCCCGCTGAGTCTCTTGATCGTAGACACGGATCACTTAAAAAACTACAACGACTGCTACGGCCATCCGGCGGGCGACGAGTGCCTGAAGCGTGTGGCGACCATGCTGGAGGGTTGCGTACACCGGGCTGGCGAGCTTGTCGCGCGCTATGGTGGGGAAGAGTTCGTTCTGCTGTTGCCAGGGGTTGATATTCTGGAAGCCTGCGAAACCGCGCAGACATGCCTGGATCGCATGCGTCAAATTGCAGTGCCGCACGCCAAGTCACCGACTGAGCCATTTATGACCGTGAGCATTGGCGTCGCCTGCCTGATTCCGGACCCGGCCCAGCCGGCCTCCACGATGATCGCTGCAGCCAGCGCTGCAATGTGCCGTGCCAAGGCGGGGGGATGCGCGCGCTACGAAATTTCGATTCAGCCAGATTGGGAAATTGCCGATGACCTGCAACTGTATCAACCAGTCCTCATGGCCTAAATTGTTGCATGATGTGTTGCCCCGGCGCTCATCGCCGGCCAAGCAACAGTCCTGCAACCACGCCAACTCCGGCCGCTATCCCAATAGAAGTCCAGGGATGGTCATGAACATAGCCGTCGGTGGTCTGCCCCAGAGCTTTAGCCCTTGCGACGGCGGATTCCTGCATGCGTGCCACCTCTTCCTTTGCCTGACTCATACGGGCCTGCACACGAGCCGTCGCGTCGGCAAAGCGCTCCCCCGTTTGGTTTGCAGTGACTCGCATCAGTTCATCGGCATCTGCGACGACAACCTGCACGTCACTCATCAGTTTGTCTCTATGGGCTGTTGTCATGTCGTTCATGGGGACGCTCCTTCAAGGAATAGTCTGATCGATACGGAGCGTGCATGGTAGTGAGCACTCGGGCAAGGGGGTTGACAAAAATCAAAATGCACGAAGTCGACAACAATACCCTGACAAGCGGTGGGATTCAAGCAACCAATGCGAACGAACGACTTCCTTGGCACCGCCAATCACGGCACCAGTACTGCGGCGCCGTCAATGGTGCCACCCCTGAGAGCTGCAACGGCATCATTGGCCTCGGACAAAGGGAAGGATTGGACTTGTGTGCTCACATGGTGCCGGGCGATTTCGGAGAAAAACAACTCTCCGTCCTCACGCGTCAGGTTGGCGACCGACCGCACACTGCGCTCCCCCCACAGCAATGAATAGTCAAAGGCCGGTATTTTGCTCATGTGAATACCCGCACAAACCACACGACCACCCTTTCGCAGGCTGCACAGGGCAAGGGGAACCAGATCGCCCACCGGAGCAAAAATCAGGGCTGCGTCCAGTGGTTGGGGCGGCGCAGCACTGGATGGGCCTGCCCAGAATGCACCCATCTCTTTGGCAAACCGCTCGCTACGGTCATCCCCGGGACGGACGAAAGCATAGACCAACTTCCCCTGCGCCACGGCAATTTGACACAGGATGTGTGCGGCCGCACCAAATCCGTAGAGCCCTATTCGCACAGCGTTCGACGGATAACACAGCCGGTACGCGCGGTAGCCAATGAGACCTGCGCACAGCAAAGGTGCGGCGTGCAGATCGTCATACGCATCCGGTATGCGGAAGCAATATCGTTCGTCCGCGACGGCATATTGGGCAAATCCGCCGTTGCGGTCATACCCCGTAAATATGGGGGCATCACACAAGTTCTCGCGGTGATCGGAGCAATACGCACAGACTCCACAGGTTCCTCCAAGCCAGGGAATACCCACTCTTTCTCCAATATGAAGCAATCGGCTGTCCTGCCCCACGGCCACTACGTGCCCTATTGCCTCATGCCCTGGCACCAGGCCCCGGTGACGCAGGGGCAAATCACCGTCGATGATGTGCAAGTCGGTGCGACACACTCCACAGGCTGTAATCTTGACAAGCACGTCATGCGCGAGGGGTTGAGGTATGGGCAGATCAGCCATAACCAAAGCACCGCCCGGCGCCGGCAATGTCATGGCCCACATGCTCTCACCAGCACTTCGCGATTGTGAAAGGCCGTGGCGGGCATCGCCTGCAGTGCTGAGTCACTCGATCTCCAAGTGTGGTGGCGATTGACCTTCTGCGGGCTCTCCGGTTTCTGGATCAATCCAGTCTGCAATGCCGATTTCTCGCTCGACCTCCGGCAAGATGTCGTCGGGGTCTGACTCCCAATTTGATGCAGCTTCAACGTCCACTAACTCCCAACGCCGTTTGCCCCGATCAGGACCATCGAGAAGAGGCAATTCATCCTCCTGTCCGTCCGTGACAGCAGAAGCTTCAAACTGACGCGTAACAGCCCGAATCGCTGCAGCAGATCCAGGCGTGCGCCTTTTTGCGTGTTGTGCTTTGATCAGGGGATCCATCCATGTTGAAGGCATAGAAATTCTCCGGTTTGGTTCGTGTGAAGAGGCGACGACTCAAGGCCAAGGTTAAGGACGGCGCACCACCCCTGATTGCGAAATGTCAAAACGCCTGCGCATTGGTGACGGGATCATCGGTGTCCTCTTTTGACACTCCCCAAGAAGGGTTCTCAGCCGTGTTTCCCCGCTGGAGCTACCTTCAACACACATCGCATCAAGCGCAAGAGGCGTTAAGGGTGGCGATCACCTCTTCATCCGTTACTTGCGGAAAATTTTGATAGAACTGTCCAACCGCCCGAAAATACTTCGGCGCCGCAAGGCATACCATTTCGTCAACCATCTTGGCGATCCTATGCAGTGATTCGGGTGCGGCGACGGGTACAGCGCAAATCAGGCGCGCTGGGTTGCGTGCGCGCAACCCATGCAACGCGGCGGCCATAGTCGCCCCGGTGGCCAGCCCGTCATCCACCACGATCACAATCCGCCCGGCGGGATCTATGGGGGGCCTGACAGCTGTGTACTGCAGGCGTCGACTGCGAATGACGTCCAGTTGCAGCTGCTTCTCCGCTTCCAGATACGCTTGACTGACATCCAAGGCACCTTCGTAATCTGCATGGTACGTCCAGCCACTCTCATCGATTGATCCTATGGCCAGCTCTGGTTGATACGGGGCACGCAGCTTTCGCACCAGCACCACATCAAGCTCACCCCCCAGTTTGTCCGCGATGACCTTTGCCATCGGCACCGCACCACGCGGAATTGCGAGTACCAAAGGCTTTTTACCGCCGTACTTGCTGAGGCGCTCTGACAAGCGCAAAGCCGCCTCATGGCGATCACGAAACGGCAACTGTCCGTCAATATTCATCATGGAGAAAGCTTACGCGACCAAAAATCCGTGGGGAGTGATATTGCGCAAGCGAAGCACAATTTGCACACGGGATTTTGCCCATCAAACCAATGGTGTTTTTTCAGAAAAACAAAGCGGTCAAAGACTTCTGGAACAAGTGCACTGCAGACCAAATTTCTTTGCCGCAATTGCGAATTCTCAAGTCTGAAATAGAGGTCCCTTTCTAGAGTAAATGCCTTCCCCGCCAACTGCCGGGGTCGTGCATCAACCACTACCACCTGGAGTACGTATGGTAAAAAAAACTGACTCTGAATTGAGAGCAGACCTGATGGAAGTACTGGACGCCATCCCTGCGGTCAACGCCGCCGAAATTGAAGTGTTGGTCGATGGCGGGATGGTAACGCTGAACGGAAAGGTCGATACCCATCAGACCCGCTTCCACGTCGAGCGGATGGCGCGACGTGTCTCTGGCATGCGGGGGCTGCAAATCAACATCCGCCCCGGGGTGAGCGCTCTCAAGAGGCACCCCCAGCAGCCCAGGAAATTCAGCGCATGAAAAATGGTGACCCCTACCAACCAGTACGCCAAACGGTTGCACTGGTCCTCGCTGGCGGGCGCGGTTCACGACTGCACGCATTGACGGAGCAGTGTGCAAAGCCCGCCGTTCCCTTTGGCGGAAAATTCAGAATCATCGACTTTGTCCTGTCCAACTGCATGAACTCGGGGGTACATCGCATTGGCGTTCTCACGCAATACAAATCCCATGATCTGCAGCGCCATCTGCAACATGGCTGGTCCTTCCTTCGCAATGAGTTCAACGAGTTCATTGACTTGCTGCCAGCCCAGCAGCGTCTGGGCGAAGAATCCTGGTATCGTGGAACGGCCGATGCGGTATTCCAGAACCTGGATATCCTGCGCAAGCACCGCGCAAAGTACATCCTGGTACTCGCGGGTGACCATGTCTACAAGATGGACTATGCCGGCCTCATCAACGACCATGTGGCGCAGGGTCGTCAATGCACGGTTGCCTGTATCGAGGTTCCCTTGTCGCAAGCACCGGCATTCGGAATCATGCAGACTGACGCAACGCGGTGTGTCACCCAATTTGAGGAAAAACCGGTTGATCCCCAAGCCATGCCCGGCCAGCCCGGCATGGCTCTTGCCAGCATGGGCGTATACGTGTTTAACGCCCAGTACCTCTTTGACGCCCTGGAAGCTGACGTCAGGAATCCACACTCCAGCCACGACTTCGGCAAAGACCTGATTCCGGCCATGGTATCGCAGGGTGCGGTAAACGCCCACCCGTTTGGTTTGTCTTGCGTAAAGACCGGATCTGCAGCGGTCAACTACTGGCGCGATGTGGGCACCATCGACGCATTCTGGGCCGCCAATATTGATCTGACCGCTACCGTCCCAGAACTTGATCTGTATGACCAGGACTGGCCGATCTGGACCTGCCAGGACACCCTGCCGCCGGCCAAGTTCATATTCGATAGCGACGGACGACGGGGCATGGCAGTGGACTCTCTCGTTGCTGGAGGTTGCATGGTCTCCGGCTCAGTGGTGCGCCGATCCGTGTTGTTCACGGGGGTTCATGTCCACTCCTTCTGCAACATAGAAGACGCCGTAGTCCTGCCTGGAGCCGACATCGGCCAACGCTGCCGGTTGCGCAAAGTCGTGATTGATGAAGGTTGCTGCGTCCCTGACGGAATGACAATTGGCTGGGATGCCAGAGCGGATACTCAACGTTTTTACCGTAGCCCGTCGGGCGTGGTTCTGGTGACCAGCGCTATGCTGGAGGCCTTGACGAAACCTGCCCAGGAACGGTGGATACCGCGCCTTCCGGGGCCAATCATCAGGGAACTGCATCTGGAGGCAGGCAATCCATAGACGCATGGGTGATTCTCCCGGATGAGGGGGCTAGTCAGCACGCTCGTTTCGAGCACATGGGACCATGAGACTATCCGATTGCGAGCCAGCAGAACGCCGTGCACTGACCCTGCTGGGGGAGAGAATTGGTCGCACCCACCTTCGGCAGCGCCTCGGGATCGAGGGAGACCACGAAGCCCAGATTGTGCGCAAAGGGACTCACTTCTTTCATCTGGAAAACTGGTATGCGGCCCATCTGCTGATCCGTGCAGTCTTGAGCGTTGTCGGAATGCACGGTCGGGGTCGGCGTAACGCGCTGAACATTCAGACCCGGCACAATGAGATCCGTCTGGAGAAATTGCCGCTGGCATTCGACGGCTACACCATCTTGCATCTGAGCGATCTGCATCTAGACTCCAGCAGGGAGTATGCCGACCGTTTGATGGATTGTGTGCGCGGGCTGCGCTATGACATCTGCGTAATGACCGGAGATTTTCGCTTTCGGACGCATGGCCCGTATGCACCCGCGCTGGAAGCGCTAGAACGCCTTCGGCCGCTCCTGGGCGAGTCCGTCTACGCCGTATTGGGAAATCACGACACCATTCGCATGGTGCCAGGACTGGAAGCAATGGGTATACGGGTGCTGATGAATGAATCCGTGCGAATCGACCGTGAAGGAGAAGCATTGACGATCGTCGGTATTGACGACGCCCACTACTACAGGACGGATAACCTGCAAAAGGCTGCGGCCGATGTCACGGCCGGCGCTTGTGCAATCCTGCTGTCCCACACGCCCGAACCCTACCGACATGCGGCCCACGACGACTATAGTGTGATGCTATGTGGTCATACCCATGGCGGACAAATTTGTCTACCCGGCGGAGCGCCAATCATTACAGATTCAGACGCCCCGCGCGCGTTGGCTCGCGGAGCTTGGCAATACCACGCCATGGTCGGCTACACGTCGGTTGGTTGCGGCGTATCCATTGTGGATGTTCGGCTAAATTGCCCGCCAGAGATCACACTGCACCATCTGAAGTGCTGCCAACAGATTGCGCCTGTGAGCGGTATCTCCATCGGATAGAGCACAGAATATTTTCCAGTCACCTTAACCACCGGGTTTGGAATGGCCGCCGGACAGCCCGGAAAGATGGCCCAGCGAGATGTCCCGGAGCAGTTGTTGAACGGCCCGTTCACAACTTTCTCTGCGATCCAGATCACAGTCAAATTGAAGATCCTTTAGCGCCAAAGAAAGCTGCACTAGCGAATCGCGAAATTCAAGCAGAGCTGCATTCAAGGTGTTCCAGCACGATGGACAACCACAGTCAGCGGAGAAAGGATGCAGCGACATGACACTAACGCACCAGAAGCACGGGAACTCCAGAGTGGTGCAAAACCCGCTGTGCTACCGATCCCAAAAGCATATTGCCAACGGCTCCCATGCCGCGCGTGCCCATGGCAATCTGGTCTGCATGCATTTCATTGGCGGCCTGAACGATCTCGTTTGCTATGACGCCGTAAGCTCGTACAGGCTCACCAAGCTTCAGACCTTGTTCCACAGCACGCTCTGTCGCTTTGGTCAGTATGGTGTTTTGTTGACGCTTTTGCTCATCTTCAATGTTCTGAATCGTTGTCGCCGTGTAGTCCCCGTAAAACATAGGTTCAGGGCTGACGCAAATGAGTGTGGCATCCAGATCCAGCGATGACTTTGCCAAACGCCCGACCGCATCAATGGCCCGATTGGCATGATCTGACCCGTCAACTGCAATGAGAAATTTCATCATCATTTACCCCCAGTTGGCTAACCAAAAGCCAGTTGTGCTGCATGCCGAGGCCATCGAGTATTCGCATACGGGAATCAGGCCAGAGGTGCCACGATCTCCGTTTCTTCTATCGCTCTATCCATCGCTTGCTCAACATCGTCCAAAAAAACAAATTCAAGCGGTTGGCGCGCAGCCAATGGAAGCTCTTCGAGGTCTTTGCGATTGCGCGCAGGCAACATCACACACTTGATTCCTGCCGCCGCCGCCGCAAGCACCTTCTCCTTGATCCCACCAACCGGAAGCACCAGTCCGCGCAAGCTGATCTCTCCCGTCATGGCAACTTCCTTACGTACAGGCTTGCCAACAAACAGTGAGGCCAAGGCCATGAACATGGCAACTCCTGCACTGGGACCGTCTTTAGGAATCGCGCCGGCTGGCACATGCACATGAACATCAACTTTCTCGAATAGAGTGGGGTCCAAGCCGAGCATGGCGCCACGCGACTTCACCAGCGTCAGCGCAGCCTGTGCCGACTCTTTCATCACGTCGCCGAGTTGTCCGGTCAAAATCAGACGACCAGTGCCAATAGTGCGACTGGCTTCGACGAACAGAATGTCCCCGCCTACCGGCGTCCATGCCAGGCCGGTTGCCACACCTGGCACCACGGTACGCAATGCCACTTCATTTTCAAATTTCGCCGGCCCCAGGACACTCACCAGATCGCCTTCATCAACGCGCACGAAAGGAACTTCGCCTTCGGCAATTCGCACAGCAGCTTTGCGACAAACGGCGCCGATCTGCCGTTCCAGACCGCGAACCCCAGCCTCCCGCGTGTAGTCACGAATGATCGTGGCCAGTGCAGCAGACGTGATCTCCAGTTGTTGTGCGGTAAGGCCTGCTTCCTTGAATTGCCGATCGACCAGATATTTGCTGGCGATTTCGCGCTTCTCGTCCTGTGTGTAGCCCGCCAGCTGTATAACCTCCATTCGGTCACGCAGCGGACCTGGAATGGGGTCAATCACATTTGCAGTTGCGATAAAGAGAACCGGCGACAGATCGTATGGGATGGCCAGATAGTTGTCACGAAAGCTGTTGTTTTGCTCCGGATCGAGAACTTCAAGCATCGCGGCGGCGGGGTCGCCGTGAATACCGGTTCCCAGTTTGTCAATTTCGTCCAACATCAGCACGCAACCGCGTGTTCCTGCCCTTTTTAAGGCCTGGATGATGTTGCCTGGCAGCGCACCTACATAGGTTCGCCTGTGTCCGCGGATCTCGGCCTCGTCATGCACGCCGCCCAAGGAGACGCGAACGAACTTTCGCCCCAATGCTTTGGCTATCGATTGACCAAGCGAAGTTTTCCCGACACCGGGGGGGCCTACCAAGCAGAGGATGGGACCGTGCCCTGTCGGGTTCAGTTTGCGTATTGCCAAAAACTCAAGAATCCGCTTTTTGACCTGCTCCAGTCCAAAGTGGTCGTCATCAAGGTCTCTTCGTGCCTGTGCCAGGTCAATAGCGTCAGGTTGGGGATTTTTCCAGGGCAATTCGACAAGCCAATCAAGATAGGTACGAATCATTGAATATTCGGATGATCCATCTGATAGCCGCTCCAGTCGTTTGAGTTCCTTGGTCGCCTGCTTCGCGACCTCGGGTGACATGCCAGAGTCATCAATCTGCTTGTGCAGTTCATCGATTTCTGCGGCTCGGCCAACATCATCTTCTCCAAGTTCTTTCTGAATCGCTTTCATCTGCTCCCGCAAAAGAAACTCCCTTTCCCGCTGCCCCAGACTTGCTTTGGTTCTCTGGTCTATTTCCCGTGAAATCTGCATGACTTCAATGCGATGCCGCATCAGATCGAGCAGACGGTCCAGTCTGTTGCGCAGGTTGACCTCTTCCAATATGGTCTGCTTTTCCTCGGCCTTGATATCCAGATAGCCAGCGACGAGGTCGGCCAAAGTTCCTGCTGCCTCGATGTTTTGTACTGCGTTGACAATTTCCTCAGGGACTTGGGGCAGCAGTTGAAGCACTTCAACTGCCCGCTTCTTGAGCTGAATGAACCGTGCTTCGACCTCCTTGTCACCCACTACGGAGTCCTCCGCGATGCGCTCAATGCGGGCAACCATGAAGGGGAATCCGTCCACGTACGCAACAATGCGAAAACGTTGCTGTCCTTGGCAAATAATATGGTGGGTGTCATCGCGCGTCGTGACGTAGCGCAATATGGATGCGATGGTGCCGACAGGAGCCATATCGTCCTGGGTTGGAGTCTGTGCTTCCTGATTGCTCTGCATCAGGATACCAATTGGAAGCTCATGATGCACCGCGTATTGCGCCGCCGCGACGGAGCCCTTTCGCCCGATGGCGATGGGGACGACCAGCCCGGGCAGTAACACCATGTTGCGCACCGGCACGATGGCGATTGCGTCGGCCGGTATCGATTTGAAAGATGTCTCTGTGGTCGTTTCAACTGCATCGGTGGCATCGGCATCCGTGCCTGCAACCGAATTTGTCGGAACGATCATTGATTCAGCCATTTGGACCACCCTTCGCCTTTGGAAAGAATGACGGACCATCGATCACATCTCGCCCACTGGCTGCAGATTTGACCGCCACACATTGAAAATTTGCTGCCACTGTGACCGAGTCATTACCGTCATGTCGAGCAACTCGAATTTCAATGCCAAAAAATGGCACGCTCTGTAGCGTTGTCAGCTTTCAATATGAAAGGCGTCCAGCCTAAATGAATCGAGAAACGATCAGTTGCGAAAGATCACAAATTGAGAGCGCACAGAGTATTTGGAACCCATTGGTGTTTTTGAGATTTATCAACCACGCGAGACGCATATGAGGGAGCATGCATTCGATAAACAGATCGTCTGCGTACGGAGTTGGTCAATGAAAAGAATTTTGGTGGTTTGCTACTCGCGAAGTGGGTTTACTCAGGACCTTGCAAAGCGGATTGCTGACGCCTCCAATGCCGACCTGGAAATCTTAGAAGACCTGACCCCACGTAACAGCGCCATCGGATACCTGCGATCGGCCATTGAAGCCGCCCTGCATTTGAAGACCAGTATCCACGCGGCGAACCATTCTCCGAGCGACTACGATTTGGTGGTGATTGGAACCCCGATTTGGTGCTGGAACATAGCCAGTCCAGTGCGTGCGTACATTGAAAAATATCGGGGCCAACTCAAGTGGGTAGCCTTCTTTTGCACGTATGGCGGCTCAGGCCAATTCAAAGTGTTGAATGACATGGCGAGCCTGGCTGGCAGACAGGCACTTGCGACATTGGCACTGCCTGACCAGGCAATCGAAGACAAGCACTTTCAGCGACCGCTATCGAGGTTTGTTGCCCAAATCAAGAACACGCGGCTATTTTCTGTCGCTGAAAAACAGCGTGTACCCACTGATGGCGCAAGGAATGAAACCGGTTTGGATAAGTTGTCGAGTAGAAAGTAGGAGGTAATCTCTGTGCGTCATGTACGTGGCTACTCACCATACAAGCTACCAACACCACTACAGAGCGATCAGGCTCTGGCCAACCATCTCGTCAATGACCAGTCAATCTATCTGCCGACGGGTCTGTTTCCGGAATTTCGGGGGCTTATTCAAAGGCACTACATCGCCACGGAGCACTCCATTGATTGCGACAATTTGGAAGTTCCTTCCTTGGGGGACCCTTACATCTTGGGTGACGTCGAACTATTTGATTGAAGCCACTAAGGAACAATAGATCCACCCAGAATGAACCCAAATGAAATTCAAGCCTGTAGCCACGGTGCATTTTCGCAAGTGCACCCCCAAACATTCACCGGTGCGGCGAAACCCCTCCAGAAGCCTTAGCTTGTGGCTTCCTGTCGGGGCCATTGTGACGTACTCCTGCGCGTGGCGTGGCAGGCGAGCTGGCTTTTGCCCGGCTGCTCGCTTCCACACTCGCCATCGCGCCATGCAGCACCTCTTTGACCGTTATCACCGCCATTTTGCTGATTTTCCCCGCCTCCTCAATAGCCCCTTCAATTGCGCTCTTGCCGACCTTGCTAACGTTGCCACCCGTCTCAGCGGCAGCTTCGATCACACCGTCAACCGCGCGTCTGGCAACGACGCCGACATCGGCGCCTACAACTGCGGCATGCTTGACGACAGAGCGCATGATTTCGAACGACGCCACCACGACGTCGTCGCCAACATCATGCACGCCCATCACGATGCCCTTGGCCACGCTTTTGATACTCATCGTCAGGCCGGTTCCAGCCTGCTCGACTGCCCCGATGGTCCCCATGACGACGTGATGAACAACATTCACCAACTCCCCTGCAGCAGAACCACCTGTACGCAAAGTGTCTGAAACGGTTTTTCTGACGAGCAAAACAATATCCGCTTCAATCTTGTTGAGTCCCGCCAGGCTGTGAACGATCCCATCCCTTAGGGAGTTGGTAGCATCCTCAATCGAAATAGCATGACCATCTGCACCAGCAAGGGCCGATCCGTTGCCTTTCTTTCGGTCATTGGGACGCATCGCTACTTTCGTCGTCATGTTGGTAGTCATTTCGTTCCTTCACTCAGTTGTTGGCTTGAACTATCCGACGCATGCCATCTCATCACTTTCGATCGAGCTCATTAGGTGTTGATTGCGGACACGCCTTCACAGCGAAACAGGGAGCGAACCGAGTCCCCATCTTCGCAAAACAAGAGTAGGACCATCGGCATTTTTGGTTTTGATTTTTCGCACATTCTTTGCAGCCGAAACTGAGTCTCTCCGCCGGATGCTTCGTTTTTCAATCTATTCAAAACAGGTGCATGACGCCGGCCTAGTTGCGATTTGTCAACAACGAAGCCGTGTATCACCTTTAGTATTTGCCGCAAGCTCCTGCACTCCACATAGAGCGGCGCATCGATGTTATGACGAATGAAAACCAGGAGATATGGCAAATGGATAAGACCTGGATACTGATTTCTGACGCGCGGCATGCGCGTTGTTTCGCACGCCAAGCGGCGGATCACTCTCTGATTGAGCAAGCGGACTTTCTATACCCGTACGCGAACGCCACCGAGGCCGTTGGGGCCAAGGGTCATGGCCGTACGGGGCATGCGGGAACTCAATTTGAGCCGCACACCGAAGTCAACGCAAAAGGGCGCCACAGCTTTGCCAGACAACTTGCTGATTACCTTAATGAAGGGGTCTCCGAGCAGTTATGCGACTCGCTGGTGCTCATTGCCACCAGCCCAATGCTTGGCGAAATCAAACCATGTTTGAGTGAAGCCGCTGACAAGGTGCTACGGCGTTGTGTTGCGAGTGATCTGACCCATTACACCGGGCCCGAGTTGCAGGCGCGTGTCGACCGCGCTTTGCAGGCACCCGATTGATCAGCTTCTACCCCAAAAATTCAACATGATGACGCGCCGGCATTGATCTTGATTCAATGGCGGACTAGTCGTTCTGGACATTCGCAAGTGCAGGAGCCCCTGTCTGCCGAAGACTCCACACCGAAGTGTCTGAAATGGCACTCACACTCATTGCTCGCTTGTTAGTGACTGCACACCGCCTGATACTGCAATGTCGTTGGACAATTCGACCGCAACCAGGGACCGAGGCAATTACTTGGTCGCCCAAGCCCAGCGCCTATTTCTGGCGCTCTGGCCCGATGAAGAGGTTCAAAAGCGACTGGTCACACACGCCAATCAATGGACATGGCCCTCTGCTTGTGTGCAATATGTTCCCGCGGCATGGCATGTCACCCTGCATTTCATAGGCAATGTGGATGCTGGTCGATTGGTAGAAATTACGGCCCATGCTGGTGTGCCATTCCGGCCATTCAAGTTGGTCCTGGACCAGCCCAAGCTGTGGCCACACGGATTGGCGGTTCTTGGCACGACTCAGGTGCCATTGCCCCTACAGGCGCTGTATGACCGGCTTGGAGACGCGCTGCGCGAGCTTGAATTGCCAGTCGATACAAGACCTTATCAGCCTCATGTCACGTTGGCGCGACACGCTGAAGCTGCTGTCCTGCCCAGATCATCTGCGCCAGTCGTGTGGTGGGTGAGGAATTTTGCACTGGTGGTCTCAACGCGGGATAAGAACCAGCGCTACCGAGTGATTCGCGAGTACTGCTGACTGTAACGAGGGCCGGCCTTATTGCTCTTATCGGCATGGCATCGGCTTTCCCACACAGCGTCAAGGCTACAGGCTACAGGCCACGGGCGGGAAACAAGTTGTGGAAATTCTGGCAGTTACCCCGGTTGTCCCCCGATTTGGTTCTGGCTGTCGGCGCACCACGCAGGACAAATACGGATCCAAAACTCCCAAAAGTCATTGATTAGAAAAAGGAAAAGGCCGCTAAGTGGTTATCCTTAGCGGCCTTTATCATGGGGTATGGTGCTGGCGTCAATTGAAAGAAGGCTTGAAACCCGCATAAACACTCACTTTCCAGCACCGCCAAGCATTTTTGTTCCCCCGTTTGTTCCCCCGTTTCGCTCTCGCTACCCGGCAAACTGGAGCACGACGGCAATTTATCACAGCGCGTCAGCGCCACAGCTCACCCCCTCAGAGAGGTACCCCCCCTCCCATAACTTGCGCACATAATAATTTAGCTAACCGGTCGGTTTCCGGCCCTTGCGCCCTAGACTTTTGAGCCCCCCCTCCCCCTGTTCATTACGCGGCTTTGCGAATGGAGGGAGACCATCGGTCTAGTGTTTTGATGCTCCAGAGATTTGAGGCCCCCTACCCCATCCCTGCCTCTCAGCAAGCCAGGCCAACGGATAACAAAGCAGGCAGCACACCCGCTGCTCACTGCTTACCACTTACCTAAAAAATTAACTATGAACTGTCGGGCGCTAGGGGTTTGAATTACCCGTGTGCCTGGAAGCAGCGGAAGGACCCATCATGGGGGGGTGGTGGTGGGTTGGTCGCTGACCAATAAAACGTGTAACCATGTAACGAAAAGCACCACGAACGATGCAACACGACTTCGGCAAACTGTTTTTCTGTAGGGGACACAGGGGACACAGGGGACAAGCCCTATCCATGCGGGTTTGCGAGTACCCCGGTACTTTTTCGCCGTAGGGGACACAGGGGACAACTCACACCGCATAGGTGCAGGGAAGTCCAGCCCCTGCCCCACCTTGTTATCTGGGGCACGTTGCACACCCCATTTGCAGCGCGAAAGAACTATGCCCACACCGCCCCCCAGCGCGGTCCCGTCAGGTAACTTTGTTTCAAACATCAAGGTCAAAGATTACCGGCGGGATCAGGTAGCACCGTGCAGGCCCTATGCCTGGTAGCTTGGTCTTAATGCTGTAGCGGCCAGGCTCTTTAACGATCAACGCCCCATGCTCCACCAGCACAGCGCACACGGCTTGCACGTCAAAGCCCTTGCATATCTCGGCCTTGAATGTTTCAGCCAGAACAAAGTATTCAAAGCTCACGCCTTCACCCAAAGCAGCGGGCATCCGATCGCCAAACTCTGCCCCGTGCTGGCTGTTGGTCTTGACGGGTTCGCCATCCTCATTCAACATGCGCCGCACCCCGGCCCGGTGCAGGGTCTTGGCTGCGTGGTCGTCAGCAGCACGGTGCCACATGGCAAAGCGCCCGTCGCCGTGCGTCTCCAGGAAGGCCCGCACTTGCCTAAGCATGGTCGTTTTCTCACTACTGCCAGCCCCGCCGCGTAACTTCAGCCAGGCATCAAAGCAGGTGTGTGCCGCCCGGATCGCTTCGCCCACTGGCCAGCCGGTCAGGCCCGCCGCAGTGGCCATCTCGCCAGCGGCTGCAATCAGGGCAAAGCGCCGCCCGCCCCGCTTGACTTGACCCGATGCCCCAGCGGGCACGATTTGGGCCTCTATCGCGTCCATACGCTCGCGCAGCGCAGTGCCCAAGCCCTCGGTATGGTTGACAAGGTATTCCAGCCAGGCGCGGCCCGCTGTGCCGTAGCACCGTGCCGCGTTGTGCTGCACAAAGCCGGACAGCTCGTGGCCGGTTGCAAACTCGTGGAATGTCTCCAGGGCAGAACCCTCCTTTACTTCGGTGGGTATCGGGATCAGGCGCACCTCTTGCCCGCCCTTCATTTTCTTGCCCACGGTTTCCATGTGTTGGGCAAGGGTCAGCTCGCCGCTGCTCAGGAACAGCAGCCGCCAGGTGGGCTTGGGACGCAAGCCCCCGGCCCCTTTGCCGCGTGTCTTGCCCATGCCGTCGGCCAGCATGTACGCCGCGTTGCCAGCGTCGCCCGCGTCCATTTGTCCCAGCTCGTCCAGGATCAAAGTGCAGTCGTTGTGCTGTTCGCCCTGGTACTCCAGGCCGTTACTGGTTGCCCGCCATTTCTGCATATAGCTATCGGGGTCTTTCTCGGTGCCCTTGCCCCAAACGCTCGCGGCCAGCAGAAAGCATGTGGTTTTGCCGATAGACGTTTGCCCGGTGTAGTGGATGCCGCCGCCCGTGACGCCTTGCGCCCACGCCAACAACGGCCCGGCAAAGGCCGTGGCCACCGCAAACGCGGCCCGTGAATTGCCCACACACAGGCGGGCAAGATCATCGCGCCACTGGTCCGCCGTGCCACGCTGGTTAAAGTTGGCTTCAATGCCTGCCTCACTGTGAAAGATCACGGTCTCGCCGCTGGCGTTGGTGCCCAGCGTTTCATTGGGCAACACGTAGCAGCGCCCGGCCCAGCCCACGCGGGGCACGTGCCGCACCAGTTGCAGGGACTCAGGCGGGCGACTCTGCAAATACTCCGTCAACCATTGACGCTGTGCGCTTTTGGTGGGGGTCATAAAGCCTTGACTTAGCAGCGCCGTGCGGTAGGCGTTGCCATCGCCTGCCAGCATAGACAAGGGCATAAGCCAGCGCCGCACCTTGCCAAACTGCGTGACAAACTCCAACAGTAACGCTGCCTGGTTGTCGTGTGCATCACGCGCCAGCCCCACCACACGCAGCACGCCGCACACCTTGCGGGCGGTGCCGCCATCATCGCCGGGTGGGGTGTAGTACACGCCGTCTCCATCCACTACAAAGAAGCGGTCAAACACATTGCCGCTGCTGGCTGCGTTTTGCGATTCTGTACGCTCACGGCTGGCGCTTTGGCTGCGCTTGCCCGCCGTGGTCGTCTTTGTGGCTCGTGGCTTGTCCTGGTGCGGGTTGTGGCTGTCTATGGCGCTATCCACAATCAGGCGCACGGCATCAAAGCCCGCCGCCTGGTGTAGGTCGTTGAAGTCGCTGCCACCTTCGGGCAAGCCTTCGGGAAACACTGCCAGGCCATGCACTGCCAGCGCCGCCGCCGTGGCTTTGTCGCGTCCGGGGTTGTGGCCAGCTCGTGCGAATGTCTGCACGTCATCGTCACCACACAGCACCAGCAAAGCGGCTGGGTAGGACTTGTGCAGGGCTTTGGCCACGTGTGCCAGGTTGCCCGCATCAAAGGCCACCGCCACCGTGCGGCCCGTGGCCTGGTGCAGGCTTGCCGCCGTGGCGTAGCCCTCGGCAATCAGCAGCACCGCAGCTCCCACCGGATCACCGCACCAGTGCCACAGCCCGGACTTGCGCCCACCCTTCAAAAACAGCTTATCCGGCCCGCTGGCTGGCTTGTCGGCTGCGATGCGTTGCACATTCCACAGCTTGCCCGATGCATCACGCACGGGCACCAACAGCCAGCCGTCAGCACCGAAGCGCACACCATAGGACTGCACGCCTTTGCGGGTCAGGTAGGCGCTCTCGCCCGTGTCGCTGCCATCGTCCCACAACTTTGCAGCTTCGAGCGCAGCGCCCGCATGTACGGCCTGTTGCCGGGCCTGTTCTTCCTGTTGGCTTGCGGCTCGCGCACGTGCCAAGCGGGCGGCTGTTGCGGGGTCTGGTTTGCTGGGTGCCTGGTTGGCTTGTGGCATCACAAAGCCGTTTTCTTTGGCCAGGTGCAACAGGGTGCCAATGCCCACGCCGCCGCCTGCCTTGATGCTCTGCCAGGTTGACTTAGCCGCCTTCACATCGAAGCCGTCAGCGGATGCGCTCCAGTCGGTGAACAAGTCGCGGCCTGTATCGTCTGCAAACTCGGATTTAATCGCCATGCCCACCCGTGCCCAATCGTCACGGGACAGATTTGCCGGGATGTGTTGCAGTGCGGACCGGATCAGCTCGGGGGTGATGTTATTTTGGGCCATCAATCTATCCCCATACCTCGGTCAAGCGTTGCCAACATTGCAACTGCAAAACCCTTGAGCGCACCCTGCTGCCCAGGGCTGGGCGTGCTGACATCGTTCAATGCATCCATAAATATTTCCAGCCGTGCACGAAACGTGGGGCACATCTGCATGGCCTTGATTGCGCTATGGCCTACGCTGTTGCCCGCTTGTTCAGCCAGTTGGTTTGGGGTTAAGTTGTGGTTTGTCATAGGTGATCGAACAGATCGGTTTGTCGTGGATCACGTGCGGTCAACACGTATAAGGCCACTCGATTGACGGTTCCATCATTGTTTTTTCGGTCAATCCACTGGCTGGAAATTTCGTGCCCATCGGCTCGCAATTCATGTATGCGGGCACGTGGGTCTGGTGCATTGCAGTCAGATTGCAGTTGCATAGCGGTAGCCGGGCTCAACAACAGGCGTGCAAGGATTGCCGCCCGCTGCACGTTGATCCCGTTGTAATGGCGTGGCGTGATAGCGTCGTACATTGCCGTGCCTCACGTCAGGCTCCACCATGGCTTTTGCCAGCCAGTGCAGGAACAGTTGGCACAAAATCAGAGCGCAGCAACGAGGGGTTGCTAGACACGGAAACGGCCAAGATCTCACCCGTGTCTGGGTCAATGACCTTGACCACCCCGGGCCACTCCAAGCGCACCAGAACCGAAGTAGCGCCTTTACCCATGCGCTTCTGAAAAATTGGCGTCTTGACGTTCAGAGACAAGAAGGTTGCAGCCTTACGCAATCGAAGCTCGGCGGCATTGCGTGCTTGCTCTTTGAGATAGTCAGCGCCAGCGGTCATGATTGCACCCCTGCTGCCTGGTTGATGCGGTTTTGCACCCACTGCAAAACTGCTGATTCGGACCAACGCACCATGCGGGCACTCAAGCGAATGGGGCGCGGGAAATCAGACTGCGGGTCTTTAAGCCAGGTGTACACGGTTGACTTTTTCACGCCACAGAGAGCGCATACGGGTTGCAGGTCTATCAGCTTGTCACGAGGGACAACAGGTTTTGACTGGTGGGCTAGTTGCATGGTCTTGGTTCCATCGTTGGCCGTGCTTTTCCGGGATTGGATTTGCAAACGGTGACGGAACTTTCCCAATTGCAAGCGCTTGTCATCCACTTGTTTTAGGCTTGTCGCCCGCAAACCCGTATGGATACTGGGTTTGCAGCCGATGGGCCGCAAGTGGATTTCAAGCGGCCTTGCGCCCTCGCCCGGACTTTGTGCCCGTACTAGCCTTGCGGATATGGTCACCCAAGCCGCTGGTAGTCATTGCGCTCAACTCACTGGCCATGCTTTTTCTTATGCCCGTGTGGCCAGCGGCCTTGCGTCTGTTTTCTTCTTCAACCAAGAGACTCCGCATACCCTGCGTCCATGCGTGACCTGCGTTATTTTTACGGTGCGAAACGAGCGCGGTCCAGGTTGAAGGAGTGGCATCGCCGGTTGCCACGGAGTGCAATTGCACGACTTCTGCCACGCTGCCCCAATTCCACAACACGTAGGCCGTGGCGAATGGCACAGCAACCCGCCCCATCAGCTTGCGCAAGTCATCATCTTTGGGCCACAGAATCCCATGCTTGCTATCAGACGCCCGCTCTTGCGCGTCTTTCCGAGTGGCCAGGTGGTCCGTGCTGAGATCAGCAGCACCGTGCCAAACCCGCAATGCGCCTTCGGCCATCGCATAGACAAGCCCGCCAACGCTGCCATCCACAAAACGGACATGCCCAAGGTCTGGAAATGCGGACGCAAAGAACTTGACCGCCTCGACCTTGCTGCGTTCATTTCCCGCCAGCAGCCCATTTGGCCAGGTTGATGCATTCGCAACAAACAAATTTCCCGGCAATGACAGTGCGCAGTCATCCCCATTATCGGCAGCACTCAGACAGGCCTCATAAAACGGGGCAAAAATCTTGTACGTAGCATCCTTTGCGGGTTGCCCATTTCTGCACATCCAGGCGTGAACGTCCTCCAGTCGCACCAGGTCAACGCCGCCATGGGTTCGAAGCGTGCCATAGCTGCTTTGAACCTCCCAGCCATCAACTGGTCGGACAGGTGTATCCAACGACGCAGCTTCCAGCTTCTGCCCGTAGCCCCAGCACTCAACGGCCTTTTCCAGAGGAATAGCAAAGTAGGACAGCGCCGTTTTCGGGTGGTCTGTCGTGGGCTCACCCTTGTAAAGCTCTCGCACCCAAGTCGTCTTTATGCACTTCAAAAGTGCTGGCAACCCAGGCTCAACTGGTTGCCGCGGCGTTGTGGTGACCTTTCCAGCCTCAAAGCCCCATCCTCCACCAAATCGACCATTTTTTTGGGCCATCAGATCGCGCTGTAGTGCGTCCTGTCTGGCCTTCGCATTTGCTGCTTCGATCTGCGCCGCCGTCATGTAACCAAACATGCTGTCAGCGGGTAATGGTGTTGCATAGCCACCGCCCGGCTTGACCTGATAAAGCCACTGCATCACATCAGGCGGCATGTTCGAACACAACGCTTCCAAAGCCGCCGCATAGGGCAATGGGCTGGGGTGTTCTCCAAGCCACCGCAGCACGTCAGCCAAGCGCACGAGGCGCCCAGCCTTGGTGCGGTCAAAACCCATGAAACCGAAGGCCGTTTTTTGCTGCCAACTTTCCGGCGGCTCCAGGCTCGTTGGCATGTTCTGAGGGCTCGCTGGCTTTTTGGTCATGGGTATTACCTTGAAAGTCATGGTCAGGCCGCAGGCTTTTTATGAAACAGAGGCGGCATCATCCAATTGGTGGCATCGCCGTAACAAGGTCCAATAGTTCGTTCGCTTCGCGTCATGGCCATATCTGCAGCCCATCCTATGCGCTGGATCATGCATTCCATCGCGGTAAGCATCACATCATCCGGCAACTGATCTGCACCGCCGCAAATCAGGACAGAAAGCATCCGATCGATTTGCTTCGCAGTGGTTGCAATGTCGCTCAAAACAAAATCAATCTGCTCAGCGGTCAGCTCACCGGGTTGGTTGGGATTATTCATAAATCAGGCCCTCCCACTCTGCGCATTGGAGAGCAAGTTGGCCACGGTGTAGACGAGCCCAGTCTCGGGGCGGTCGTCAAGAATGCGATTCACCATGCACGCCGAAAGTGCGACTCCAACCGCCATGCTTGCTGTTGCAAGGTCGGGGCCGGTTGCTTTCAACAAGGCCTCATGTGCGTTTTGCAAATAGATGCGCACGTCTGGCTTCAATCCACCAGGTACATGAAACGCGGACTTAATCAGCATGGCGGCCAGCTCATAGCTTGTGGCGGGTGCTTTGAATGCAATGTTGCGAACGGCTGTTGCCATGGCTCAAACCCTCCCCATCGTGTTTGCGGTGCTGGCCAGGGCATTGCCTTGGCTCGCCTGTTTTAGCAGCGTCAGCGCCCGATTGGTGCGGGCGGTAGCTGCCCAAACATTGGCCACTGCATCGCCGGGCTGGCGTATGAAGTACAGCGCCATGCTTAAGGCGTTTTCAATTGCTGCCTGTTGGGCTGGTGTGGAGATTGCTGGTGCAGACGTGTGCACCGGGGTGCCAGCGCGGGGGCTGGGTAGGTGAATGACCTTGGTCATGGTTTCTTGCTCCTTATCGAGACTTCAAAACCACTCGCATCGTTTTCAAGCAATACGGGTGGGCAGGATGTTGAAAACACGCGATAAGGCGTGCGCCAGGCGTTACCGCTTTGGCCATCCCGCCCAAAAACTTGGACGCGCCGGGGCGCGTGGTGTTCAGACGTGACAAAACCTCACTATCGGGGAGGTTGCGCCGCTTATCGAATTGGTGTTTTCAAGCACCGGGCCATTGCTGGCTTGGGGGGATTATTGCATGGGGATGCCTTAATGTGTCAATGCGCCAAGTGTTGCAAATAGTGGACACGTCCGAATAAATTAGAGTCGGCACATGCCCATTACATTTCGACCCAAGCCCGGCCAGGTGCTGTACTGTGATTTCAAAGGATACATTGCACCGGAAATTGTCAAGACTAGGCCCGTGGTGGTCATCTCGCCCGCCCACCTCTCACGGCTCAATTTAGTTACCGTGGTACCGCTTAGCACCACGGCACCCAACCCAATAGAGGGCCACCATTACAAACTGATTGGCAACCCGATTCCGGGGAGCGCCGCAGTTGACGTGTGGGCAAAGTGCGATTTGGCGGCCACCGTGTGTTTTGACCGGCTTGACCGAGTGAAGGTTGGACGTGGCAACTATCAAACCGGGGGCATATCCATGGACCAAGTAAAGGCCATACGCCGGGCCGGATTAATCGCTCTTGGAATTGACCTTGCGAACCCCGGCACCTATACTTAGGACGTTTCCCGCTATGCCTGCAAAGGTATCGGGCTTGTGAGACTCCCCGCAAGGGGAGCCGACTTAGATCAAAGCGATGACAAGCCTTCTAAGTCGCAGATGTGTCAGTCAGCAAAAGCCGCAGCAATGCGGCTTTTGTCTTTTTGGGCTATCCCTCCCGCTTTGGTACGACTCAGGCTCAGCGCTCACTCGCTGGCGCTGTCTTTATTTGTCGCCAGCGACTCGGGCGGTCGAGGTGGTCCGCCTGGTGCCGGCGAGCCTTCGGGCATTTGTTGTTCCTCAATTGGGTACTGATCCACCGAAACAGGGATTCACCTAAAACCCTACGATCGCCCCATGAATCAGGCCCAACGTCGATGGGTTGCACGCCCCGTTCTGTGCTGCCCATAGGTGTCCCGAATGCTTTGGTTGTAATACACGCCCTTAGACAACGCACCCAATAGCCCCTGCCAAATGTGAGCGGGAACACCGGGGTAGTCGTACTCCATGCTGCGGTCGCTTGTGAAGCACAAAACAAGTAATCGCGACTCCGGGTCGTAGGCCGCACGGAATATTGCGGTTGATTGAAAATTGTGCATTTCAAGTTTCATAGGTGCCCCTTTTGGTGAACTTGGCTGTGTGACAAGGAACATTGTGCAGGTATTGCGGCGATTCACCCCATACACACGGGAACTAGCTCGGGCCTTCCTCATTTTTCAAGTCAGATGGAAGCTGCCACCAGTTGCCCCGCCGCTTGCTGGCAAAGCGCTGTATGGCCATCGAATCCGCTTCTATGGGGTCAAAGTCAATTTCATGATCGGCAAGCGGTCGTGCCTGTGTCATGCGCTTTATGCCCGCCGCCAACTTGGAATTTCTTGTTGGTTCAAAAACATGGTTGTTCGCCGCCACCTTCCGCCAACCAGGTGAATGGCGGTCCCATAGCTGCACCATCAGTGAATCTTCACCCCCCGGAGGATGGTGCGCAAAAGCCATGATGCCCTTTGCCTTCACTTCGTCGGGGACACTTTGAAAGTGCACATTGGTTTGTTTCAAATCGGCTTTCAAATCGTGACCCCAGAGAAAGTCTTGATCCGGTTTCATGAACAGAGGCGCGCACCTTCGGTGCAGGTTGTCACTGGACACAAAGGCCGTGCAAAACGGGAGGTAAAACAGGTAGGCAACATCGGCACGGTTGGAAGCCCGTTCGCTAGAAATTTGATTTGCAGCCAATGCAACCTGAAAGAATATTTCCACTTCCAGGACATGCGACACGTAAGGGGCAAATTCAAAAAACGATGGGTAGCCCATAACGCTCCACCGCTGCATGATTGGTACGTGATATTGGCGAGGAATATCAAGCAAGTTGAACGCCATAGCGATGCGGTCAAAAGGCTTCTCTTTGCTGCGCACAATACCCGATGCAATATCTTTGGCCATTGCCAATGAATTGCAGTTCTTCCCGGTAATTCCAAGCGCCCTAAACTTTTCTGCAAGCGCAGGCAAATCAAGAGTCCGCAATGCCTCGCGCCAGGCTCTGGCATGGTGTCGCTCAAGCTCCAGGAATTCGCCGCGTTGCCACCGCGTAAACGCTTGTGCCTCGGGCGCTTCGTCAAACACTACACCGCTCTTGCCGTCTGATTTGACAGGGCGACCGCCTGAAACAGGAATTTGGCCGGTCATAGGCACCCGATTACCCAACAACTCCCCAAGGCACAATGTCCCGTGATAGGTACACGGCATACCCCGCATGTACGGCGTTTTGTCAGCAATGAAACCCACCTCTTGCTCGGGGGTTCTACCTTCTCGGGCAGGTTTTTCTAGGTCCGCCAGTGTCTCTACATAGAAGATCGGGCAAATATTGGCAAGGAAGAAATGGTCAAACCACATCGCCTCGTCAACGTTCAGCGCTTGAAGAAACGACTTATCGAAAAGTGTTATCGGCCCCACTAGCAAACGCCCTCTGACACGATCGGCACCAAGTAGAGAGCGTGAAGCCGCTTCAGCTCAAGCAACAACCCAAGGTGCTTTGGCACCCATCCAGGTATCTCTATGCCATCGCGCCGCCATCGTTGCGGGGTGTTTCGGTGCAACTCAGTTGCCCGGCAAAAGTCGGCAATTTTCCAATCCAGCGCAGCCAGCGCAGCGTCAAATTCTTCAAATGTCATGGGGCACCTGCTTTCGAATGAGGCGAAAATTGTATCTGAAGTGTATTAAATGTGCAAAATCAAATGCGTATTGCACATTAAATTAACATAACGCCCGTCGTATAAAGTGTGCAATGCGAGTAACTTTTTGCACATTTTATGAATTTATCAATGAATTCAAGCACTTGCACTATCGGCTAAGATTGCTTAAAAAATGTGCATCTGACAGATAGCGTAAAGCAGAAAAGTTATCCACAGGGGCACGATGCGTGGATAGTGCCCCCAGCTCAGGCGGTCAACGTGGTGACGCTGGCCACCAGCTAACGCAGGACACGCCAGCAGCTCAGGCGGTCAACGTGGTGCACCTGGTCGACGTGGTGACGATCACCTAGCCATGCTGGCCAGCGGTCGCAGCACCGATGCAGGCGGCAAAAAAACCACGGCGCTGTGATGTGTGCCATGGGAGGGCCTTCAAGCGCTCAATTCCGGCAAAGTGCGTGAGCATCCAAAAATACAATCACACGGCAAACAGGAATCCGGCAGAAAAGTGAGTGAAAGAAGGGGGGAGGCAAGGCATGGGAAAAAGTAGCAAATATTTCATAAAGCGAAAGAAATATATAAATAGAGAGTTTGTCCCCTACCAGTCCCCTATTAGTCCCCTACGCTGTCCCCTACAGTTTTTGCCTGTTTCCCCTCTGAAACGCAATTTGTCCCCTGTGTCCCCTACAAAAACACACGTCCGGCCAAAATCCACACACCACCAAACATAAAAAAGCCGCCCGGCTGGTCATGCGGGGCGGCTTGGAACGTGGGGCTGGTGGGTGTTATGCGGCTCTGGTTGGTAGCTGGATCACATCGCCACCCTTGCGCAACCTGTCCAGGTAATCCGCCCATTGCTGTATCTGGTCAAAGCGTTGTGCCAGGTACTGGGTGCGGTTGTAGCTGCGCCCGTTGGCATCTTTCACCGCGTGGGCTAGGTTGGCTTCAATGGCCAGCGGGTCAAGGTTCAACTGATCCACCATCATGGTGCGGGCGCTGGCTCGGAAACCATGCCAGGTCTGCGACTTGCCAAAACCCAACGCATAAAGGGCGCTGCGCACTGAGTTGTCACTGATGGGCCGGTCATGGCTGCGCTCGCCGGGGAACACATAGCGACCATGGCCTGTGACTGGGTGCAGCCCACGCAGTAGCGCCACCGCTTGCGTGGGCAAGGGCACCACGTGCGGATCGCCCTGCTCCTTTGCGGCCTTGGTGCGCTTCATCTTGGCACTGGGGATGGTCCACAGGGCCACTTCCAGGTCAAGCTCTGCCCACTCCATCTCTCGCAAGTTGCCGGGGCGTTGGTACACCAGGGGCGCAAGCTGTAGGGCTGTGCGCACGATGGTGCCGCCTTTGTATGCCGTCATGGCCCGCAGCAGCTCGCCAAACAATACGGGCTCCACGATGGCCGCAAAGGTCTTGCCCCGGTAGGGTGTCAGGCGCTTTTTCAGCCCCTCGGTGATATTGCGCTGGGCCACCTTGGCGGTTGGTAGCCAGTAGTCCCAGATTTGGCGGGCCAGCATCAGCACCCGGTCAGCAGTTTCTATCGCGCCCCGATCTTCCACCTTTTGCAGCACAGCCAGCAGCTCCAGGGCGTGAATTTCAGCAATGGGCCGCTCGCCAATCCATGGGTACAGGTCACGCTCCAACTGGCGCAGGGACCGGGAGGCATGGCTGGGGCTCCACTGCGGAACCTGCTTTGCGTACCACTCGGTTGCCACGGCTTTGAAGGTTGCCCCATCCGGTATCGAAGCCTTCAGTTTTTCCACCCTGCGAGTCGCCACCGGGTCGCGGCCTTCGGATTTTTGCGCCTTGGCCGTGTCTCGTGCCTTGCGGGCATCCTTGGGGCCAACGTGTGGATAGCTCCCCAGCGCCATGCGCCCCTCTTTGCCGTCTTTGCGGTACTTCCAAAACCAGCGCTTGGAGCCATTGGGGCCAACTTCCAGGTACAAGCCACCCGAGCAAGCCAGGCGTACCCGCTTTTTGTCTGCTGGGCAACTTGCGTTTTTGCATTCAACATCGGTCAGCATGGGGAACAGCTCCAGAGTGAAAACGGGGGAACAAAATCAGTCTCAGGAGTCTACCCCCACTTTGTTCCCCCGTTTGTTCCCCCGCTTTGCGCCGGATGTACGCGCACTACGCTGGACCGATATGGACGCAAAACGCTCGTAAGTCGTTGATTAGACAAAGAAAAAGGTCGTCCGCCGGATGTTAGCGAACGACCTTGGACGTATGTATGGTGGAGCTGGCGGGATTTGAACCCGCGTCCGCAAGCCTTCTTCGAACAGTTCTACATGTGTAGCCGTCTGATTTAAGTCTCGCCTTTTACATCGCGCAGTGGCACGCTATGCAAAACGCCAGTAACCTATTTTCTCGGCCCGCCCTAAGTTACCCAAGGCAGACCCAGCCAAATAAAATTACCCCGCAGCCTGGACTGTGACACCTTGCGGCGCCACAACCCTTGCCCAGCCTATTGGCTTGCTGTTGCGAGGCTCACGCGCAATTAAGCGGCGAGTGCGAAACGTTCGTCGTTTGCAGTTAGTTTTTTTCTGCTGTTTTACGAGGTGACAGAACCTCGACATGCCCTGCTGCGCGTCCGAACCCACGTCGAAACCAGTGCAGCCCCAGAGTTCCTATTTTAGGCGTTTATCAACAATTGCAAGAGCCCCAGGGGCGAATTAATCTCAGCGTGGGCCCCCCAAGCCTGTACTTCGGTCTTGTTTCCCAGATAACCATAGGTCGCAGCGACAGTTTTCATGCCGGCCGCCAGGCCGGCAACCACGTCCCGCTCGTCGTCGCCCACGTACAGACAGCGCGCCGGGGCCACCCCCAAACGACGTGCGGCCTCCAGCAGCGGCTCAGGATGGGGCTTGGGATGGGGCGTCGTATCACCACTCACAATCGCCCGGGCACTGGCAAATAGGGGCATGGCACGCGTCAAGGGGTCGGTAAAGCGGGACGATTTGTTGGTAACAACACCCCACGGCAACTGCCGATGTTCAATCCGGGTGATCATTTCGGGAACGCCTTCGAACGCCACCGTGCGCTGCGTCATGCAGCGGCTGTAATTGACAAAAAACTCTTCCCGCATCGATTCAAAGGCTGGATCGTCAACGCCCATGCCAAAGGCCACGCCCAACATGCCACGCGCGCCCGCGCCAGCCATGGGTCGGTACAGCTCCAGAGGCAGGGATGCCAGCCCCCGGTCCACGCGCATCTGATCCGCCGCAGCGCCCAAATCGGGAGCGCTGTCGATCAGCGTGCCGTCCAGATCGAACAAGACGGCTGCAATGTCGGGGAAAACCACAATTGTCAATGTTAGAGCGGCTTCTGGGTTGCAAAAAGGTAGTTGACGCTGGTATCGGCACTCATGGAGTAACGTTTGTTCAGCGGGTTGTACTCCATACCACTGGTATGGCGCACGTCCAGACCTGCATGGCGGCAATAGCTGGCCAGTTCACTGGGGCGAATCATTTTGGCGTACTCATGGGTGCCGCGAGGCAGCATGTTCAGCACATATTCAGCGCCCACAATCGCAAACAGAAACGATTTGGCGTTACGGTTCAAGGTTGAGAAAAATACCCATCCGCCAGGTTTCACCAGATCGGAGCAGGCCTGTACGACGGAAGCGGGATCGGGCACATGCTCCAGCATTTCCATGCAAGTCACCATGTCAAAGCTACCAGGCGCTTCAGCAGCCAGCCCCTCAGCGCTGACCTCGCGGTAGGCAATATTGGGCGTCTGCGCTTCCAGGGCATGCAACTGGGCAACTTTGAGCGCTTTGGTCGACAAATCAATACCCACCACATTGGCACCCCGCCGTGCCATGGAATCCGCCAATATGCCGCCACCGCACCCCACGTCCAGTGCACGCTGGCCTGCCACGGGGGAAATTGATTGAATCCAGTCTAGCCGCAACGGATTGATCATGTGCAACGGACGGAACTCGCTGTCCATGTCCCACCAACGGTGGGCCAACTCGGAAAATTTGGCCAACTCGGCCGGATCTGCATTCAATGTGTTGCTCATGACGCAATTATGAACACATTGAATGCCCAATCTGCCGGCCACTGCAGCAATTACAGGCAATTTCTTTCAGACAACAAAAAACCCGCCGAAGCGGGTTTTTTGAAGATTGGTCGAAACCAGTCAAATTACTTGGAAGAGCGGGTGCCCACCACTTCGATCTCAACGCGGCGGTTCTTGCTACGGCCTTCTTTGGTCTTGTTGTCAGCAACGGGTTGCTTCTCGCCCTTGCCTTCGGTGTAGACACGGCTCTTTTCGATGCCCTTGGACACCAGATAAGCCTTCACAGCTTCAGAGCGCTTGACCGACAGCTTCTGGTTGTAAGCATCGGTACCAACGGAGTCAGTGTGGCCCACTGCGATGATGACTTCCAGGTTGATGCCCTTGACCTTGCCAACCAGATCGTCCAGCTTGGCCTTGCCTTCGGGCTTGAGCACTGCTTTATCAAAGTCAAAGAATGCATCAGCAGCGTAAGTTACCTTGCTAGCGACTGCTGGAGCGGGTGCTGGTGCTGGTGCTGGCTTAGGAGCTGGAGCAGGTGCTGCTACAGGAGCAGGTGCGGGTGCTGGAGCAGGTGCGGGTGGCACAATGGCGCCATCGCAACCAGGAGCTGCCGTAGCTGGAGTCCAGCTGTTGTCACGCCAGCATTGACCAACGGAGTTTTTCCAGACTTCACCCGCGGTGCTCTTCCAATTGTGGATCTCTTGTGCACCAGCAACGGTAGCGAGCGCTGCGGCAGCGAGGGCGATTGCTACTCGATTCAATTTTTTCATGACGTTCCTTTTGCGTAACAAACTGCAGCTTCGCTGCGAATAATGGGATGACGCCCCAAACTGGGACGTTCATGCAATTGTGCCATACCACAGTCGGGTTTTCTTGCATCTGTTGACAGCCATCGCGATGTCCCGCCCACAATTCCGCCGAATGTTGCCATCTTGCGACATCTGGCGGGCCGTAGAATCGCTGGTTGTCCCAGACACCGCCTTGAGCACTCCATGACCCAGTTCGCAAAAGAAACCCTGCCCATCAGCCTTGAAGAGGAAATGCGGCGCAGCTACCTCGATTACGCCATGAGCGTGATTGTGGGCCGCGCCCTGCCCGATGCGCGCGACGGCCTCAAGCCTGTGCACCGCCGCGTGCTGTTTGCCATGCACGAGTTGAACAACGACTGGAACCGGCCCTACAAGAAGTCGGCTCGTATCGTGGGCGATGTGATTGGTAAGTACCACCCCCACGGCGACAGCGCGGTGTATGAAACCATCGTGCGTATGGCGCAGGACTTCTCTCTGCGACACATGCTGGTAGACGGCCAGGGTAATTTCGGATCCGTGGACGGCGACAACGCTGCGGCCATGCGGTACACCGAAATCCGCATGTCCAAGATCGCACATGAGTTGCTAGCCGATCTCGATAAAGAAACGGTAGATTTCGGTCCCAACTACGACGGCAGCGAGCAAGAGCCGCTGGTCATGCCAGCCCGCTTCCCCAATTTACTGGTGAATGGGTCCTCCGGCATTGCAGTGGGTATGGCCACCAACATCCCTCCGCACAACCTGAACGAAGTGGTCGATGGCTGCCTGCATTTGCTGCGCAACCCGGAAGCATCCATCGACGAGTTGATGGAAATTATCCCCGCACCAGACTTCCCGACCGCAGGCATCATTTACGGCATCAACGGCGTCAAAGACGGCTACCGCACCGGGCGCGGACGCGTTGTCATGCGCGCCAAATGCCACTTTGAAGACATTGACAAAGGTCAGCGCCAGGCCATCATCGTCGATGAGCTGCCCTACCAGTGCAACAAAAAGACCCTGCAAGAACGCATGGCCGAGTTGGTGCACGAAAAGAAGATCGACGACATCAGCCACATCCAGGATGAGTCAGACAAGTCCGGCATGCGTCTGGTCATTGAACTCAAGCGCGGCGCTGTCCCCGAAGTGGTGCTCAACAACCTGTACAAACAAACGCAGTTGCAGGACACTTTTGGTATGAACATGGTGGCGCTGATCAATGGTCAGCCCAAACTGTGCAACCTTAAGGACCTGATCGAAGTGTTCCTGGAGCACCGCCGCGAAGTGGTGACGCGGCGCACCATCTTCAACCTGCGCAAGGCACGCGAACGCGGTCACGTACTCGAAGGTCTGGCTGTGGCGCTTGCCAATATCGATGAGTTCATTGCCATCATTCGCAATGCGCCTACCCCGCCCGTGGCCAAGGTTGAGTTGATGAACAAACCATGGGACAGCAAGCTGGTGCGCGAAATGCTCACCCGCACCCGTGCCGATGGCGGCATGGTGAATGTGGACGACTACCGCCCGGACCGCCTGGAAAAGATGTACGGCATGGGTAGCGACGGCCTGTACCGCCTGTCAGACATCCAGGCGCAAGAAATTCTGCAGATGCGCCTGCAACGCCTGACCGGACTGGAACAAGACAAGATTGTTGCCGAGTACAAAGAGGTAATGGCCGAGATTGACGACCTGCTCGACATCCTGGCCAAGCCAGAGCGGGTTTCGATCATCATCAGCGAAGAATTAGGCGCCATCAAACAAGAATTTGGCCAGTCCAAACTGGGTGCACGCCGCAGCCTGGTGGAACACAGCTCGTATGACCTGAGCACGGAAGACCTGATTACACCGACCGACATGGTGGTCACGCTCAGCCACAGCGGCTACATCAAGAGCCAGCCTTTGAGCGAGTACCGGGCGCAAAAACGTGGTGGACGCGGCAAGCAGGCAACCGCCACCAAGGAAGACGACTGGGTCGACCAGCTCTTCATCGCCAATACCCACGACTACATCCTGTGCTTCTCCAACCGGGGGCGCCTGTACTGGCTCAAGGTCTGGGAAGTACCGCAGGGCTCACGCGGCTCACGCGGTCGCCCGATCGTCAACATGTTCCCCTTGCAGGAGGGCGAGAAAATCAACGTGGTGTTGCCACTGACCGGCGACAAGCGCAGCTTCCCGGCAGACCAGTATGTATTCATGGGCACCTCCATGGGCACCGTCAAGAAGACGGCGCTGGACGAATTCAACAACCCGCGCAAGGGCGGCATCATCGCCGTCAACCTGGACGACGGCGACTACCTGATTGGCGCAGCGCTGACCGACGGCAAACACGACGTGATGCTGTTCAGCGACGGCGGCAAGGCCGTGCGTTTTGATGAAAACGACGTACGCCCGCTGGGCCGCAGTGCCCGCGGTGTGCGCGGCATGATGCTGGACGAAGGCCAGGGTGTGATCGCCATGCTGGTCGCGGAAGATGAACTGCAAAGCGTATTGACCGCTACTGAAAACGGCTACGGCAAACGCACCAGCATCACCGAATACACCCGCCACGGACGCGGCACCAAGGGCATGATTGCCATCACCCAGTCCGAGCGCAACGGTAAAGTGGTGGCCGCCACGCTGGTGCATGCCGATGACGAAATCATGCTGATCACCGACAAGGGCGTCCTGGTGCGCACCCGGGTCAGCGAGATCCGTGAACTCGGCCGTGCAACGCAGGGCGTCACCCTGATCGGTCTGGATGAAGGCTCCAAGCTCAGCGGCCTGCAGCGCATCGTCGAGAACGACGCCAACCCGACTGGCGATGACGCATCCGGCGATGATGAAGGCGAAACCGCTGCTACCTGAGTAAGGGCAGCCTGTCCGTCAATCGCCACCCGCAACCCTAGCGCCCACCTATCCATGGCAAGAACACTCCCTGAACTCCGCACCCGGATTGACGCTGTCGATCTGGAGTTGCTAAACCTCCTCAATCAGCGTGCGGCATTGGCCAATGAAGTGGGTGAAATCAAGCGCGTGGAGGGCTCGGCCGTGTTCCGGCCGGAACGTGAGGCGCAGGTCATCCATCACCTGCAGCAGGCCAATGCGGGCCCGCTCAAGAACGCCAGTGTCGCCATGATCTGGCGTGAAGTCATGTCCGCATGTCGTGCGCTGGAGGCCCCGCAGCGGGTGGCCTATCTGGGACCGGCAGGCACCTTCAGCGAAGAAGCGGCGCTGCGCTTCTTTGGCTCCAGCATCCAGCACGTGCCCTGCGAGAATTTCGACGAAGTCTTCCATGCCACCACCGCTGGCGCAGCCGAGTTTGGCGTGGTACCGGTGGAAAACAGCACTGAAGGCGTGGTCACCCGATCCTTGGACTTGCTGCTGCATTCTCCGCTGCACATCATTGGCGAGATCAGCCTGCTGGTACGGCATCACCTGCTGCGTTCGACTGCGTCGCTGGAGGGAATCGAAGTGGTGCTGGCACACCCCCAGGCACTGGCCCAATGCCAGCAATGGCTCAACACCCACCTTCCAAATGCCGAGCGACGCGCTGTCTCCAGCAATGCAGAAGGCGCGCGCCTGGCGGCCTCCAACCCCGCATGGGCGGGCATTGCCAGCGAACGCGCCGGCTCAGAATTCGGATTGCATATTGCATCGCACGCGATCCAGGACGAGGCTTACAACCGCACACGTTTTGTCGTGGTGTGCCTGCCCAGCACCATGCCCGCACCGCAGGCGACCGGAAAAGACTGCATCAGTCTGGTAGTGTCAGTGCCCAACCGCCCGGGCGCCGTGCACGACATGCTGGTGCCGCTCAAATCGCACGGTGTATCCATGACACGCTTTGAGTCGCGCCCCGCGCGGTCCGGCCAGTGGGAGTATTTTTTCTATATCGATCTGCAGGGCCACCCCTCGCAACCCCACGTCGCGGCAGCGTTGAACGATCTGCAAGGTCTGTGCGCTTTTTACAAAGTGCTGGGCACCTATCCGCTGGCCGATTGATGCAAACCCTCAGGAATTCCTATGTTTGAACAACTTGGCTTGATTGGATGCGGCTTGATGGGCGGCTCATTTGCCCTGGCCCTCAAGCGCGCGGGCCTGGTCAAACGCGTGGTTGGCTACAGCAAATCGCCCAGCACCACGGAACGCGCGCGCCAGATGGGCGTCATCGACGTTGAAGCACCCTCCGCCCTGCTGGCAGTATCGGGCGCAGACATTGTGCTGATTGCAGTTCCAGTCGCAGCAACCGAGGCCACCTTCAAGGCCATCAAGCATCTGGTCACGTCCAATATGCTGGTCATGGACGTTGGCTCCACCAAGCGCGAGGTGATCGATGCCGGACGGCGTGCCCTGCGCGAGCACATCGGATCTTTTGTTCCTGCACACCCGATCACCGGCAAAGAGGTGTCTGGCGTGGACAATGCCGACCCTGACCTGTACACCGGCCGCCAGGTCATCCTGACGCCCATTGAGCGCACACTCACGGTGCAACTGCAAAAGGCCGTGGACGTCTGGACAGCCCTGGGCTGCCGGGTCCTGAAAATGTCGCCCGAACAGCACGATGCCGCATTTGCCGCAGTCAGCCACCTGCCGCATTTGATTGCGTTTGCCTTGATGAACGCCATTTCCGGCCAACCCCAGGGGAAAGACTATCTGTCGCTGGCGGGCCCCGGTTTCAGGGATTTCACCCGCATTGCGGCCAGCGACCCCAAAATCTGGCGCGATATCCTGGTCTCCAACCGGGAAGAACTACTGGCGCAGTCCAAGATTTTTCAGCGCAACCTGCATGCCCTTGAGTTGATGATTTCCAGCGGCAACACCGAGGCGCTCGAAGGCCTGCTGGAGCAAGCCAGCATCACCCGCGGCACCTGGAGCATGACCTCGCGACACAATCCATAATGTTTTCCACCGAATTTCTGGACCTTCCAGCGTTGGACAGCGCATCGGGAACGGTCACCTTGCCGGGCTCCAAGAGCATTTCAAACCGGGTTCTGCTGCTTTCCGCGCTCTGCCAGGGCACCACTACCATTCACGACCTGCTCGATTCGGATGACACGCGCGTCATGCTGGATGCCCTGCGCATCCTCGGCTGCGGTATCCGCCAGGACGGTGCCGCCGTGCAGATCGACGGACTGAACGGCCTGCCGACCACGACAACAGCCAAGCTGTTTCTGGGTAATGCCGGGACCGCCATGCGGCCCCTGACCGCCGCTCTGGCAGTGTTGGGTGGCGACTTCGAGCTGAGCGGTATCCCGCGCATGCACGAACGCCCGATAGGCGACCTGGTGGATGCGCTACGGCAGTTGGGCTGCCATATCGACTACCTGGGGCAAGACGGCTATCCGCCCCTGCGCATTGGCACACCAGCACTCACGCTCAATACCCCCATTCAGGTTCGGGGCGATGTGTCGAGCCAATTTTTGACCGCCCTGCTGATGGCGCTGCCCCTGGTAGCGCATAAAAACATCGTGATCGAGGTGGTCGGTGAGTTGATCTCCCGTCCCTACATCGAGATCACCCTGAACCTGCTCGCACGCTTTGGCGTAGAAGTGCAGCGCGACGGCTGGCAGCGCTTCACCATTGCGGCCGGTTGTCGCCTGCAGTCCCCTGGTGAAATCCATGTCGAGGCCGATGCCTCATCTGCTAGCTATTTCATAGCGCTCGGCGCAATCGCGACGGGGGCTAGCGACCAGAATTCCATAAAGATTCAAGGCGTCGGCGCAGACTCCATCCAGGGCGACATCCGCTTCATGGAAGCCGCGCAACAGATGGGCGCCCACATTCAGAGCGGGCCCAACTGGCTGCAGGTGTCCCGCGGCGCCTGGCCACTCAAGGCCATTGACCTGGACTGCAACCACATTCCCGATGCCGCCATGACGCTGGCGGTGATGGCCCTGTACGCCAACGGCACCACTACCTTGCGCAATATCGCCAGTTGGCGCGTCAAGGAGACGGACCGCATTGCCGCCATGGCCACCGAATTGCGCAAATTGGGAGCCACCGTCGTTGAAGGTACCGATTTCATCCAGGTCACGCCACCCGCTGCACTGGCCGACTGGCGCGCTGCCACCGTGCACACCTACGACGATCACCGTGTTGCCATGTGTTTTTCGCTCGCTGCCTTCAATCCGGCGGGCATTGCCGTGCGCATCGAAGACCCCAAATGCGTGGCCAAGACCTTTCCGGACTACTTTGAAGCGCTGTTCTCGGTCTCGCAAACTGCACCCGCATCCATTCCGGTGATCTGCGTCGATGGCCCCACGGCCTCCGGCAAAGGCACGCTGGCTGTGGTGTTGGCGCAAAAGCTGGGATATCACTTTCTGGACTCGGGTTCGTTGTACCGAATCACGGCACTGGCGGCCCTGCGCGCCGGTCTTGGGCTGGATGCCGCCAGTGAGGACAGCATCGCCGGTTTGGTCCAGCGCCTGCACATTCGCTTCACCAACGGGCGGGTGCTGCTCGACGGCGATGACGTCAGCGACACCATTCGCACCGAAGAGGCGGGCATGAACGCCTCCCGGGTATCGGCCCTGCCCCAGGTTCGCGACGCCCTGATTGACCTGCAACACAGTTTTAGGCAGTTGCCGGGCCTGGTCGCCGATGGGCGCGACATGGGAACCGTGATCTTCCCTCAGGCGTCGCTGAAGGTGTTCCTCACGGCCAGCGCCGAGCGGCGCGCCGAGCGGCGCTATAAGCAGTTGATTTCTAAGGGGATTTCAACTACACTCCCATCTCTTCGCGCGGACTTGGAAGCACGTGATGCCAGGGATTCATCCCGAACCGTTGCACCGCTCAAGCCCGCAGAAGACGCCCAGTTGCTGGACAACTCGGATTTGACGGTTGAAGAATCGGTCGATCTGGTGTTGCGCTGGTGGCAAAGCAAACAGCCCTTCACAACAGTTTAGAAACCGTTTGAAGAGGCTGGTCGGTCCATACCGCCCCTCTCGCGCAGCAGCGCACTGGTGGTGTGGTTCAACAACTTAACCCCGCGGTTTTTTTTACCGCAAAGCAAATGTCAGAATCTTTCGCAGACCTATTTGAAGAGTCACAAAAACGCTCGGAAACCCGTATCGGTGAAGTCGTTACCGCTGAAGTCGTTCGCATCGAACACAACTTCGTCGTTGTTAACGCTGGCCTCAAGTCCGAAGCGTATGTTCCATTGTCCGAATTCAAAAGCGACAAGGGCGAGCTCGAAGTTCAAGTCGGTGAATTCGTGTCCGTCGCCATCGTGGCCATGGAAAACGGTTACGGCGACACCATCGTCAGCCGCGACACCGCCAAGCGTCTTGCTTCGTGGATGTCTCTGGAAAAATCCCTCGAATCCGGCGAATTTGTCACTGGTACCACCAGCGGCAAGGTCAAGGGTGGCCTGACCGTTCTGGTCAATGGCATCCGCGCATTCCTGCCAGGCTCGCTCGTCGACACACGTCCTACCAAGGATCTGTCTCCGTACGAAAACAAGACCATGGAATTCAAGGTTATCAAGCTCGACCGCAAGCGCAACAACGTCGTGTTGTCACGCCGTGCCGTGGTGGAAGCCTCCATGGGCGAAGAGCGCGCCAAGCTGATGCAGACCCTCAAAGAAGGTTCTGTGGTTCAGGGCGTGGTCAAGAACATCACCGAATACGGTGCGTTCGTGGACCTGGGTGGTATCGACGGCCTGCTGCACATCACCGACATGGCATGGCGTCGCGTGCGTCACCCATCCGAAGTGGTGACTGCTGGTCAAGAGATCACTGCCAAGATCCTGAAGTTCGACACCGAAAAGAACCGTGTCTCGCTGGGTCTGAAGCAAATGGGCGACGATCCTTGGATGGGCGTGAACCGCCGTTACCCCCAAGGTACCCGCATGTTCGGCAAGATCACCAACATCGCCGACTACGGCGCGTTTGTGGAACTCGAACCCGGAATCGAAGGCCTGGTCCACGTGTCCGAAATGGACTGGACCAACAAGAACGTTGCACCTTCCAAGATCGTTGCCCTGGGTGACGAAGTCGAAGTCATGGTTCTGGAAATCGACGAAGACAAGCGTCGCATCTCCCTGGGCATGAAGCAGTGCAAGGCCAACCCATGGCAAGAGTTTGCTCAGAACACCAAGCGCGGCGACCGCGTGAAGGGCCCGATCAAATCCATCACCGACTTCGGCGTGTTCGTCGGTCTGGCTGCTGGTATCGACGGTCTGGTGCACCTGTCTGACCTGTCCTGGAACGAAACCGGCGAAGCCGCCGTGCGCGAATTCAAGAAGGGTCAAGAAGTCGAGGCTTTGGTCTTGGCTGTGGACGTGGACCGCGAGCGCATCTCCCTGGGCATCAAGCAGTTGGATTCCGATCCTTTCACCACCTTCGTGTCGATCAACGACAAGGGCCAGGTTGTGACCGGTAAGGTCAAGACTGTGGACCCCAAGGGCGCTGAAATCGATCTGGGCGACGACATCATCGGCTACCTGCGCGCCAGCGAAATCTCCCGCGACCGCGTGGAAGATGCCCGCAACGTGCTCAAGGAAGGTGACGAAGTTACTGCTGTGGTCGTCAACGTGGATCGCAAGACCCGCAACATCCAGTTGTCCATCAAGGCCAAGGATGCTGCAGATCAAAACGAAGCCATGTCCACTTTGAGCCAACAATCGGCCCGTGAGAACGCTGGCACGACAAGCCTGGGTGCCCTGTTGCGCGCCAAGCTGGACAGCAACAATTAATCCGTTGGGGACAGAGCTATAGATCTGTTCCATAAGATTATTAACATGCTGTTGAATTGAACAAACGGCCGCTGCCCACGCAAGTGTTGGGGCACCGGCCGTTTTTTCTTGGATAAAAATCTTCGCCCATGACACGCTCCGACCTTGTTGAAGAACTCGCCAACCGTTTTGGCCAACTGACGCATCGCGACGCCGAATTTGCCGTCAAGGCCATTCTGGACGCCATGAACGATGCATTGGTAGCAGGGCACCGTATCGAGATTCGCGGCTTCGGCAGCTTTTCGATCAACCACCGCCCGCCCCGCATGGGCCGCAATCCCCGCAGTGGCGAAAGCGTGGCCATCCCCGAAAAACGCGTTCCCCATTTCAAGCCGGGCAAAGCCCTGCGTGAATCGGTTGACCAGCGCACTGCCGAACTCGAAGCGCACGCGAAACCCTGATGAGCACCGCCGGGCCGCCCCTTGGTGCGAAGGCCTCCTTGGGGGGCAGCGTAATACACGCAGTGATGAGCATGGGGGCTATTAGAATCCCTCGACACGGGGGAGATTGATGAAACAACTTGCATGGTTCTTTAAGTGGATGCTTAAAGCAGCCATTTTTTTTACCCTTTTCGCATTCGCGCTGAACAACCAGCACGATGCAACCGTGCGCTTCTTCTTTGGCCAGCAATGGACGGCACCCCTGGTGCTGGTGGTGCTGATTGCATTTGCTCTGGGCCTGGTCATCGGCGTGCTGGGCATGGTGCCACGCTGGTGGCAGCACCGCAGGGCCGCAGCGCAAGCGCGCCAGGCTGCCAAGACGGCAGCCACCACCGAAAAGCCCGCTCCAATACAGCCCCCCTATGGAATTTGACCTCAGCCTGATACTGCTGGCGCTGCCAGTGGCCTTTGTACTGGGCTGGATGGCCTCCCGATTCGACATGCGCCAGTTGCGCATGGAGAACCGCCAAGCCCCCAAAGCCTATTTCAAGGGCCTGAATTTTTTGCTCAACGAACAGCAGGACCAGGCTATTGATGCCTTCATCGAAGCCGTTCAAAGCGATCCCGATACATCCGAGTTGCATTTCGCCCTGGGCAACCTGTTTCGCCGACGGGGTGAATACGAACGCGCCGTGCGGGTGCACCAGCATCTGCTCTCGCGCGGCGATTTGAGCCTGGACGACCGGCACCGGTCCCAGCACGCGCTGGCGCTGGACTACCTGAAGGCGGGTCTTCTGGACCGCGCCGAAGAAGCCCTGCTCAAGCTGGAGGGCACGCGGTTTGAAGCCCAGGCCCGGCTGGCATTGCTGGCCAACTACGAGCGCTCCCGCGATTGGGAGCATGCCGCCCAGATCGCTCAAAAACTGGAGTCCTGCGGTCAGGGCAGTTTCAAGGGCCGTTTGTCCCACTACCTGTGCGAACAGGCTGCAAGCTGCATTGCTGCCAACGACCTGCCGCAGGCGCTGACCTATCTGACCCAGGCGATGCACATTGCGCCTGACGCCCCACGGCCCCGCATGGACCTGGCGCAACTTCAAAATCGCCAGGGCGACCCGGCGCTGGCCTGTGAAACCCTGACGCAGGCCATTACCACCGCGCCCAAAGCCATCGCACTGATTGCGCCGCTGCTGGCCCAATCCGCGATCGCGTCCGGGCAAGGAGCCCGCACCCTGGACCGCCTGAAGGCGGTCTATACGCACACACCATCGCTGGACGTACTGGATGCCATCGTGGCACTCGAAGCTGCCAGTGGAGCGCCCACCGTGACCGCCCGGGAATGGTATGCCCACCATCTGGAAAGTGAACCTTCCCTGGTGGCTGCCGCCAAATGGATTGCCGGCGAGAAGCTGGAGCACGAACAATTTCACCCCCAGGTGCAACGCGCGCTGGACCACGCCGTCAAACCCCTGACCCGCTACCGCTGCGCCGCCTGTGGCTTTGAGGCAAAGCAACATTTTTGGCAATGCCCCGGTTGCCAGGCCTGGGACAGCTATCCCGCCCGCCGGGTGGAGGAATTATGAACATTAGCAAAGAAAAAATGTCCTCTGCCCGCGTGCTGGTGGTGGGCGACGTCATGCTGGACCGCTACTGGTACGGCGCGGTGGACCGCATATCCCCCGAGGCACCAGTGCCCGTGGTACGCATCACCCGCGAAGAGGAGCGTAACGGTGGCGCTGCCAACGTGGCCTACAACGTGGTCACGCTGGGCGCGCAAGCGTCCTTGCTGACCGTGGTGGGTGATGACGAAGCCAGCCACAAGCTCGAAGCGCTGGTCGCGCAGACCGGCATCCAGCCGCACTTCGGACGCGACGCAGACCTCAAGACCACGGTCAAGCTGCGGGTCATCGGACGCCAGCAACAACTGCTGCGCCTGGACTTCGAAAACACCCCGAAAAATGAACTTCTGGCATCACAGACCGCAGAGTTCGAAAACCTGCTGCCGCTACACGGTGCCGTGCTCTTTTCCGACTACGGCAAGGGCGGACTGGGCCACATCACCGACATGATTGCGCGCGCGCGCGCCGCCGGCAAGCCCATTCTGGTCGACCCCAAGGGCAGTGACTACGCCCGCTACGCCAACGCCACCGTCATCACGCCCAACCGGGCCGAACTGCAACAGGTCATCGGCGTATGGCACAGTGAAGACGAGTTGCGCACCAAAGTGCATGCCCTGCGCAAGCAGCTGAACCTGCAAGCCATTCTGCTTACCCGCAGCGAAGAGGGCATGACCCTGTTCGACGACCAGGGCGAATTGCACGTGAGCGCCCAGGCACGCGAAGTGTTTGACGTCACCGGTGCCGGTGACACGGTGATTGCCACCATGGCCGCGCTGGTGGCCGCAGGCGTGAGCCTGCGTGATGCCGTGCCAGTGGCCAACCAGGCCGGTGGCATTGTGGTCGGCAAGTTCGGTACCGCCACGGTGAGCTACGACGAATTGTTTGCACGAGCTGAAAGAAGAGGAAATCCATGACCCGTATTGTTGTAACCGGCGCCGCCGGCTTTATTGGCAGCAACATCATCAAGGGATTGAACGCTCGCGGCATTGACGACATCATTGCCGTTGACGACCTCAAGCAGGGCGACAAGTTTCGCAACCTGGCCGCTCTGCGCATCTCGGACTATGTCGACGCCGACACCTTTTATGACGCCTTCGCCGGTGGCTCCTATGGTCAGATCGAGGCGGTATTCCACGAAGGCGCCTGCAGCGACACCATGGAGCTCGATGGCAAGTACATGATGGCCAACAACTACACGCTGTCCTGCGACCTGTTCCACGCCTGCCAGAAGCGCGGGGCGCGCCTGTTGTATGCCTCGTCCGCGGCCACCTACGGCGGGTCGGACACCTTCCGTGAAGACCCCGCCTTTGAGCGTCCGCTGAACGTCTACGGCTACTCCAAGCTGCTGTTCGACCAGCGCATGCGCCGCGATTGTGGCAATGACTTTCAGCGCACCAAGGCGGGCAAGACCCACCAGGTGGTCGGTTTCCGGTATTTCAACGTCTATGGTCCACAGGAGCAGCACAAGGGCCGCATGGCCAGCGTCGCGTTCCACCAGTTCAACCAGTTCCAGGCCGAAGGCAAAGTGAAGCTGTTTGGTGAATACGGCGGCTACCCGGCCGGCGGCCAGATGCGGGACTTCGTTTTTATCGACGACGTGGTGGCCGTCAACCTGTGGTTTTTCGACCATCCCGCCGAGTCGGGCATTTACAACCTGGGCACCGGACACGCCCAACCCTTCAACGATATTGCCATCACCGTCGTCAACACCCTGCGCGAACAGCGCGGTGAGAGCCCACTGTCGCTGGAGCAAGCGGTAGCGGGTGGACTGATCGAGTACATCACGTTCCCGGACGCCCTGCGTGGCAAGTACCAGAGCTACACCCAGGCCGACCTGGCTGCCCTGCGCAGCACCGGGTGCGACCACGTGTTTGCCAACGTGCAAAGCGGCGTGCGCGCCTATGTGCAAGCCCTGTCCGCGGCGCGCTGAGGACCTGCCCGTCCAAGGGTTTCTCCCGACCACAGCAGATCGATCCGGCGTCAACCCCAAGACCAAACCGCACGTTGTAAAGACGGCGCCGGGTTTCTGGTGCCGATCACCCCTCCCATTCCCTTTCTGAAGGAACTGCACATGTTGAAAAAAATTCTAGCTATTGTGGCCATGCTGTACGCAGCCGTTGCGTTTGCTGCGGTCGATGTCAACAAGGCCACCGCGGCGGAGCTGGACGGCATCAAGGGCATTGGGCCGGCCATTTCCACCAAGATCATTGACGAGCGCAAAAAAGGCAACTTCAAGGACTGGAACGATTTCATTGAACGCGTCAAAGGCGTGGGCGAAGGCAATGCAGCCAAGTTCTCGACCGAGGGTCTGACGGTCAATGGCGCAGGATTCAAGGGTGCTCCAGCTGCGCCTGCTGCCAAGGCGGACGCCAAGCCCGCCGCGGCCGCACCAGCGGCAGCTGCCGCCAAGGAAGAAAAGAAAGACCCCAAGGCAGATGCCAAGATGAAGGCCGACGACGCCAAGAAGGCCAAGGCTGAAGAAAAAGCCAAGAAGGCAGAAGAAGCCAAGGCCAAGAAAGATGCTGCAAAGCAAGCCAAGGAAGATGCCAAGAAGGCCAAGGCAGAAGCCCCCAAAGCCGCAGCCAGCACACCCAAGAAGTAAACATCCCTTGCTTCTTCGACAAACCCGCCTCGGCGGGTTTTTTTGATGCGGTTACACCAGCGCAATCAGGTCGGTAACGCCCGGGTCCACGCCGGCCTGCATCAGCAGGGCGGTGACCTGGCCCCGGTGGTGGGTTTGGTGGTTGAAGAAATGGGTCATGGCCTGCCAGGCTGGGTGCGCGCGCGGCACGCCCTTCGTGTTGCTGTAGCGCATGGTGCATAGCGGAAATTGCGTCGGCATGTCCGCCAGCCAAGCCTCGATGGCGGCATCGAGCGCCAGGCGCGCGCCCCTGAGATCGAGCCAGTCCGGGTGTATGTCACTGGTGTAGTCCGCACCGTCCGGCACGGCCAACAAAGCCGCGGGGAGCGCGGCAAATGCGGTGCCCTGCGCCGCGAAGCGCCGCAGCCACATCTTGTCGGCAAGCACCAGGTGCGTCAGCGTGTGGTGAATGGAGCCGAAGAACGCGCCACGGTCCTGCTTGCGCGCGGCATCGTCCAGGCGTTCGCAGCTATCGTACAGCCGCTCGTTGAACCAGCGGTTGTAGCGCGCAAGCAAGCGGTAGTTGTCGATCAATGCATCCATCCTGTAACTCCTGAGTCAGTAGCTGCAAATCGCCATTTTGCAATGGAAAGCGGCACTTATTTCTCCTCTCCATGTATCGCCGCGCCGAACCCCCCGCCCCCGGGCGTGTGAATCTCAAACACATCTCCCACCTGCATCTCCGCCTGCCCTATGTGGCCCAGCGCTTCCACATGGCCATCGCTGCGCACCACGCGGTTGATGCCCGCCTGCCCTGGCTGGCCTCCGGCCATACCGAACGCCCCTTGGGTACGGCCGTTGGACAGGATGCTGGCCGTCATGGGTTCCAGGAAACGCACGCGGCGCACGCCACCATCACCGCCATGCCAGCGCCCCGCGCCACCGGAGCCCGCACGGATGGCATAACTCTCCAGCCGCACCGGAAAGCGGAACTCGAACACTTCCGGGTCCGTCAGGCGCGAATTGGTCATGTGGGTCTGGACCACACTGGTGCCGTTGAAGCCACCCACCACCTGGCCCGCATTGTCAATCAGCGCACCAGCGCCGCTGCCGCCACTGATGGTCTCGTAATACTGGTAGCGCGCATTGCCAAAGGTGAAGTTGTTCATGGTGCACTGGCTGGCCGCCATCACGCCCAGCGCACCATACAGCGCATTGGTGATGCAGCTCGACGTTTCCACATTGCCCGCCACGACCGACGCCGGTGGATTCGGGTTCAACATGGAGCCCTCCGGAATGAGGACCTTGATGGGCTTGAGGCAACCGGCATTGAGCGGAATGTCGTCGTTCACCAGCGTGCGAAACACATACAGCACCGCCGCCATGCACACCGCCGTCGGTGCGTTGAAATTGTTGGTCTGCTGGGGCGAGGTGCCGGTGAAATCGACCTCGGCGCTGCGCTGCTCTGCATTGACCCGAATCGCCACCTGGATCTGCGCGCCGTTGTCCAGCGGCAGCGTGAAGTGGCCGTCCTTGAGGCGCGTCGAAATCATGGTGATTGCGCGGCGCACCGACTCTTCCGCGTTGTCCTGCACATGGTGCATATAGGCCTGTACCACGTCCAGACCAAACTGGTCTACCATCTTGCGCAGCTCCTGCACGCCCTTCTCGTTGGCCGCAATTTGCGCGCGCAAATCGGCCATGTTCTGTTGCGGATTGCGCGACGGGTATTCACCGCTTTGCAGCAGCGCCACCATCTCGGCCTCGCGCAGCACACCGCGGTCGACCAGCAGCACATTGTTAATCTGCACGCCCTCCTCCTCAATGCGCGTGGAGAACGGCGGCATCGAACCCGGCGTGGTGCCGCCAATGTCGGCATGGTGGCCACGCGAACCTACGTAAAACAGCGGTGCATCCATCCCACCCTGGCCCAGGTACACGGGCGTGATGACCGTGATGTCGGGCAGGTGCGTGCCGCCATGGTAGGGGTCATTGAGCACATACACATTGCCCGGCTGCATGCTGGAGCAGTTCTCGCGGATCACGGTCTTGATGCTCTCGCCCATGCTTCCCAAATGCACCGGCATGTGCGGCGCGTTGGCAATCAGGTTGCCATGGGCATCAAACAGCGCGCAGCTGAAGTCCAGCCGCTCCTTGATGTTGACCGAGTAGGCGGTGTTCTGCAGTTGCAGCCCCATCTGCTCGGCGATGTTCATGAACAGGTTGTTGAACACTTCCAGCAGCACCGGGTCCGCCGTAGTGCCGGCGGCATACTGCACCACGCGCTGGGCGCGGCGCTCCAGTACCAGATGGTCCAGCGCAGTGAGTGCCGCCTCCCAGCCGGGCTCCACCACGGTGGTGGCATTCTTCTCGGCAATGATGGCCGGGCCGGGGATGACATCACCGGGACGCAGGTCTTCCCGCACCACCAGAGCCGCGTCATGCCACTGGCCGCCAGAGTACATGCGCACGGTCTCCCGCACGGCACCGCTGGCCTGCAGGTCGCGCACCGGGTGCAGTGTGTGGCGTGCCTCGGTGGGCGCGTCGCCCGCCACCACGGCCTCCACCGAGACCGCTTCCACCACCAGGCCCTTGCCCTGCATCAGGAAGGCAAAGCGCTGGCGGTAGGCGGCCTCAAAGCCGGCCACGATCTCTTCCATGGAGCCAAACGCAACGACCAAGGCGGAGTCGCTACCCTCGTAGCGCACATGCACGCGACGGTGCATTTGCACCCCGGTGCCACCGGTTTGCGTGTTCACCTTCTGGCGCGCCAACTCGGCCTGCGCCGTACTGGCCAGCGTCTCCAGCTGCGCGGCAATGCGGCCCAGCGAGAACGCGGCAAGGGGCAGCTCCACGGCCTGCTCGCGGATCACGGTCTGATCGGCCAGGCCCATGCCGTAGGCCGACAGCACGCCGGCCAGCGGGTGCACAAACACCCGCGTCATGCCCAGCGCATCGGCCACCAGACAGGCATGCTGGCCACCGGCGCCGCCAAAACACTGCAGGGTGTAGCGCGTCACGTCGTAGCCGCGCGCCACCGAAATCTTCTTGATGGCATTGGCCATCTGCTGCACGGCAATCGCAATGAAGCCTTCGGCCACCTCCTCGGGTGCACGACCGGTCTGCGCGGCCAGCACCGCAAACTTCTGCTGCACCACGGCCGCGTCCAGCGCCTCGTTGGCCCTGGCGCCAAACACCTTGGGAAAGTAGCGCGGCTGCACCTTGCCGACCATCACGTTGGCATCGGTCACGGCCAGCGGCCCGCCGCGGCGGTAGCTGGCCGGGCCGGGATTGGCACCGGCACTCTCGGGCCCGACCCGAAAGCGGGCGCCGTCAAACGCCAGGATGGAGCCGCCACCCGCTGCCACGGTGTGGATGCTCATCATCGGCGCGCGCATGCGCACACCGGCCACCTGGGTCTCGAACTCGCGCTCAAACGCACCGGCATAGTGGCTCACATCGGTGGAGGTGCCGCCCATGTCAAAGCCGATGACCTTTTCAATCTCGGCCAGCTGCGCCGTGCGCGCCATGCCGACAATGCCACCGGCCGGGCCGCTCAGGATCGCATCCTTGCCCTGGAAGGCATGGGCATCGGTCAGGCCGCCGCTGGACTGCATGAAGAACAGCTGCACACCCGGCATCTCGCCAGCCACCTGTTCCACATAACGGCGCAGGATGGGCGACAGGTAGGCATCGACCACGGTCGTGTCGCCCCGGCTGACGAACTTCATCATCGGGCTGGTTTCATGCGAGGTGCTGACCTGGGTGAAGCCCACATCGCGCGCCAAGCGGGCCGCCGCCTTTTCGTGGGCGGTGTAGCGGTAGCCGTGCATGAACACAATCGAAACACTGCGTAGCCCTCGTTCATATTGCGCAAGCAGCTCCTGTTTTAATAGCACTTCGTCCAGCGCCTCGACCACATCGCCATGCGCGCCCATGCGCTCCTGGGCCTCCACCACCGCGCTGTACAGCAGCTCGGGCAGGACGATGTTGCGGTCAAAGATGCGCGGGCGGTTCTGGTAGGCGATGCGCAGCGCATCGCGAAAGCCGCGCGTGGTGACCAGGAGCGTGGGCTCGCCCTTGCGCTCCAGCAGCGCGTTGGTGGCCACCGTGGTGCCCATCTTCACGCACTCCACCACATCGGGCGTCACCGGCTCACCGGCTTTCAGGCCCAGCAGGTGGCGGATGCCGGCGACCGCCGCGTCGCGGTACTGCTCGGGGTTCTCGCTGAGCAGCTTGTGCGTGACCAGCGTGAACGTGCCATCCGCGTTCGGACGTTTGCCGACCACGTCGGTGAAGGTGCCGCCCCGGTCGATCCAGAATTGCCAGCGGGAAGTGGTGGAGGGGTTCATAGTGATGCGGCCGAACGGGCGGCCTGGTCGTAGATGCCGGAGAGCAGGCGCAACAAGCGCGCCAGTTCGCCGATGTCGCGGTTCAGGCCGTCATCGGCATTGAGGGCGTTGATCAGGCAGGACTCGCGGATCTCGCGGTAGCGGGCCACAAATTCGCGCCCACTGTCCGTGGAGGCATAGGTCACATCCTTGCCACTCTTGCTGGACACCACCACACCCAGGTTCTGCAGCTTCTTGAGTGCGTAGTTGATGAGGTGGGTGTCTTCCACATTCATGATGAAGCAGATGTCGGCCAGGCGCTTGTTGCGGGCGCGGTGCGTGACATGGTGCAGCACCAGGACGTCCAGCGGCGTCAGGTCCTTGAGGCCGGCCGCACTCATGCAGTGCGTGATCCAGCGGTGAAAGGCATTGCCCGCCACGATCAACCCAAACTCGAACTCGCTCATCTCCGCGCTGCGCGGTGACACCAGGTGGGCAGACGACACGATGGGCGCCTGTACGGGCACGCCAGCAGAGGAAGCAGGTTTTTTAGCCATCGGGGGCTCCAGGTTGGCATCTTTGTTGCAAGGCCGAATTGTAGGCAGCAAGTAAACAATTTATCGACAATTTGTTGACATTTAGGGAAAACACCGAGGTGCCATGCACAATTGCGATTTACATTCAAGCGTCTGCCATTGCCATTCAACCCACCGGAGTTTTTATGAAACGTCGCCTGTTTGCCCTGACCGCTACTGCCGCCGCACTCACCTTGAGCCTGGCCAGCGGCACTGCCTTTGCCCAAACCAAATGGGATCTGGCCAGCGCCTACCCCGCCACCAATTTCCACTCCGAAAACCTGCAGCAGTTTGCCAACGACGTGGACAAGGCCAGCGGCGGCAAGCTGAAGATCACGGTGCATGCCAACGCAGCCCTGTTCAAGGCACCCGAGATCAAGCGTGCCGTACAGGGTGGACAGGCCCAGGCCGGTGAAATCCTGCTGACCGCCTACCAGAATGAATGGCAGCTCTTCGGCGCCGATGGCCTGCCCTTTCTGGCTGACAGCTACGACGAGTCCAACAAGCTCTACAAGGCACAAAAGCCTGCCCTGGAGAAGAAGCTGGCCGACCAGGGCATGAACCTGCTCTACGCCGTGGCCTGGCCACCCCAGGGCATTTACAGCAAGAAGCCGCTGAACTCGGCGGCTGACCTCAAGAACATCAAGTGGCGCGCCTACAGCCCGGCCACCAGCCGCATCGCCGAACTGGTGGGTGCGCAACCGGTCACGGTGCAGGCTGCCGAGTTGTCGCAGGCCTTTGCCACCGGTGTGGTGGAGGCCACCATGACCTCCGGCGCCAGCGGCGTGGACAGCAAGCTGTACGAGAACCTGAAGTACTACTACGACACCCAGGCCTGGTTGCCCAAGAATGCGGTCATCGTCAACAAGGCCGCATTTGACGCGCTGGACAAGGCCACACAAGCCGTGGTGCTCAAGGCCGCAGCCGAGGCGGAAGCCCGTGGCCTGACCGCCAGCAAACGCGTCAACGTGGAATCCATCGAGAAACTCAAGGCCAATGGCATGAGCGTGGTGGTGCCGTCCGCCCAGTTGAAAGCGGACATGAAGAAGGTGGGCGACACCATGCTCAAGGAATGGCTGGACAAGGCCGGCGCTGAAGGCAAGGCCGTGGTCGATGCCTACAACAAACCCTAAGCACAAGCGTCAGGAGCTGTTATGCGCAAGGCATTGAACACCCTGTATGACGGCGCTGCCGCACTGGCGGCGCTGTTCATGGTGGGCCTGTTGGGGATGGTGCTGCTCTCGGTGGGAGGGCGGCAGCTGAACTTTTACGTACCCGGCACCGATGCCTATGCGGGCTACCTGATGGCGGCCAGCGGCTTTCTGGCACTGGCACACACCCTCAAGCGCGGGGAGCACATCCGCGTGACCCTGATCCTCTCCGCACTGTCGGGCCGCTGGAAGAAAGGCATGGAGGTGTGGGCACTGGCCTTTGCGTCGGCGCTGACCGCCATGTTTGCTTTCTACTGCTGTCGCCTGTCGTGGCAGTCCCGCGCGTTCAACGACATTTCGACCGGCTCGGACGCCACGCCGCTGTGGATTCCGCAAATCGGCATGGCCGTGGGCTCCGTCATTCTCGCCATCGCCTTTGTGGATGAGCTGGTGCTGGAGATTCGCGGCCGGCGCGTCATCCCAAGCAGTGATGAGTCGCTGCGCAATGAATAACAACAGAACAGGCACCATCCATGAATGATCTCGCCATAACCGCCGCCCTGCTGGTGGCCCTGCTGCTGATTCTGGGCAGCGGCGTCTGGGTGGGCCTCACGCTCACCGGCGTCGCCTGGATGGCGGTCACGCTGTTCTCGTCGCGCCCCGCCGGGGACGCCATGGCGGTCACCGTGTGGGGCTCCAGCAGCAGCTGGACGCTCACGGCACTGCCGCTGTTTGTGTGGATGGGAGAAATCCTGTTTCGAACGCGCCTGAGCCAAGACATGTTCAAGGGCCTGGCGCCCTGGGTGCAAGCCTTGCCCGGGCGGCTGCTGCACACCAACGTGATTGGCTGCACCATCTTTGCCGCCGTATCAGGGTCGAGTGCCGCCACCTGCGCCACCATCGGCAAGATGACACTGCCCGAACTGACACGCCGCGGCTACCCCGACCACATGGTGATCGGCACGCTGGCCGGCGCCGCAACCCTGGGCCTGCTGATCCCACCGTCCATCATCATGATCGTGTACGGCGTGGCAGCCGAGGTGTCCATTTCCAAGCTGTTCATTGCCGGCGTCCTGCCTGGCCTTTTGCTCGCCAGCCTGTTTTCGGGCTACATCATGTTCTGGGCGCTGCGCCACCCGGACCAGGTTCCGGCCTCCGATGAACAGACCACCTTTCTGCAAAAGCTCTCCGCGTCGCGCAGCCTCATTCCCGTGGTCTTGCTGATCACGGCCGTGCTGGGCTCCATCTACTCCGGCATTGCCACCGCCACCGAGGCGGCGGCCGTCGGCGTGGTGGGCTCGCTGGTGCTGTCCACCGTGCAGGGCTCCATGAACTGGGCCACCTTTCGCGACGCCGTCATGGGTGCCACCCGTCTGTACTGCATGATCGCACTCATCCTCGCGGGCGCCGCCTTCCTGACGCTGGCCATGGGTTACATCGGCCTGCCGCGCCACCTGGCCGAGTGGATTGCCACGCTGGGCCTGAGCCGCGTGCAGCTCATCGTTGCCCTGTCCATCTTCTATATCATCCTGGGCTGCTTTCTGGACGGCATCTCCATGGTGGTGCTGACCATGGGCGTGCTGATGCCCACGGTGCAAGCGGCCGGCATCGACCCCATCTGGTTTGGCATCTTCATTGTGCTGGTGGTGGAGATGGCGCAGATCACGCCGCCGGTGGGCTTTAACCTGTTTGTGCTGCAGGGCATGACCGGGCGCCAGCTCACCTGGATTGCCAAGGTCACCATGCCCATGTTCTTCCTGATGTGCGTGGCGGTGGCCCTGATCTATGTGTTCCCCGGCATCGTGACCTGGCTGCCAGAAAAAATGGCAAACTAGGCCCATGTGGCCTGTCATTGCAATCTGTCTGGGAGCCAGCGCCGGCGCGCTGGCGCGTTGGGGTCTGGGTCTGTGGCTCAGCCCCGGTGGGGTCATTCCCTGGGGCACGCTGGCCGCCAACCTGATTGGCGGCTATTTCATCGGTGTTTGCGTCGCCGTGTTTCAGGCCATGCCCCAACTGGACCCCGTGTGGCGTCTGGCGCTGATCACCGGTTTTCTGGGTGGCCTCACCACCTTTTCCAGCTTCAGCGCCGAAGTGGTCAACCTGCTGATGCACCAGCGCTATGCGCTGGCACTGGGCACAGCCAGTCTGCACGTCATGGGCTCAATGGCGTTGACGGTGGCGGGCATCTGGACCGTCAATCAGTACGTCCCCCTGCACTAGCCGGGTGCGTGGACATGGCCTCCCGTTCCACTGCCCATAGGGCACACCCGTTTGCTTATGTCATTTCTTAAACGCCTGCTCTCCGGCCTGTTCAACATCACCATCGGGCCTGTGCTGGCCCTGATCCTGATCTTTGAGGAATGGGGTTGGGAGCCGCTGTCACGCCTGCTGGGCTATCTGGCCAGGCTGCCCTTGTGGGCCCGCATGGAAGCGCTGATTGCCCGATTGCCGCCCTACGGCGCATTGGTGGCGTTTTTTGTGCCGGCACTCATGCTGTTGCCCGTCAAGCTGCTGGCGCTGTACTGGATCAGCCGCGGCCACGCCGTGCTGGGCCTGGCCGTGGTGCTGGCGGCCAAGATGCTGGGCACGGCCGCCGTGGCCCGACTGTTTGCGCTGACCCAGCCCGCCCTGATGCGCCTGGCCTGGTTTGCCCGGCTGTACGGCCGCTGGAAGCCGTGGAAGGATGCGCTCATTGCCCGCGTCAAAAGCTCCCCCCTGTGGCGCACCTCAGCCGCCAGCGTGCGCGCCGTGCGAAACTGGATCGGCCTGTAGCTTGCTACTCTTTTAATAGCTGCTTACGCACCATTGGCGAGGGCTAGAGGCCTATTTGACCAATATTTCTCCTTGAATTTCCCCAGTTTGAACACCGCCACTGCACTGCGCAGGTGTTGTGTCTCTTGCGCCAGACTCTGGGCACCCGCGGCAGACTCCTCCACCATCGCGGCGTTTTGCTGGGTGGCCTGGTCCAGGCCCCCCATGGACGCATGGATGTGCTCTATGCCTTGCAGTTGCTCTTTGGCCGCCAGCCGAATGCCATCGATCACCGCAGACATCTGGCCCACGCTGCCCACAATCTCCCGCATGGTCTGACCCGCGTTTTCCACCAGGGCCGAACCCTGCTTCACGGTGTCCACCGACAGCGCGATGATGGACTTGATCTCGCGCGCAGCGTCGGCAGAACGCCCCGCCAGGCCGCGCACCTCACTGGCCACCACCGCAAAGCCCCTGCCGTGCTCACCGGCGCGGGCCGCCTCCACCGCGGCGTTGAGCGCCAGGATGTTGGTCTGAAAGGCAATGCCGTCAATCACGCCAATGATCTCTGCAATTTTTTTGGATGCGTTGTCGATGGCGCGCATGGTGCTCACCACCCTGGCCACCTCCTCGCCACCCCGCTCTGCCACCTGCATGGCGCTGTTGGAGGCTTGAACCGCCTGCGTGGCCGAGTGTGCCGTGGTTTTTGCGGTAACCGACAGCACGTCCATCGACGCCGCGATTTTCTGCAGCGAGATCGCCGCGTTTTCCGTGCGGTCGGCCAGATGGTGGTTGGCCGTCGCAATCTCATGGGTGTTGGTGCTCACCACCTCCACACCCGAGTGCACCTGGGTGACCAGGTCGGTGAGGGACTGGTGCATGCGACCCAGGTCACGTTTGACATCGGAGATTTCGCACTGACCGCCACTGTCCACGCCCACACTCAGGTCGCCCTGGCCCCAGGCGTCGGCTGTGACCTGCAAGTCCTTGATGGGCGCCAGTATGGAGCGCACAACGGCCAGCACCAGCAGCGTGGCCAGTACCGACACCAGGGCGGTCGCCCCCACCACCAGCCAGGGTGCCTGGGCCGCCGTCACTGCCAGGGCGCTGCGGCGCGCTCCCGCATGGGTGGCGATCGCGTTCGACACATCCGCCAGCGCCTGGTCCACCTGGCGGATGTCGTCCTTGAACGGCGTCAGGGCCGCATTGGCCGCCCACGGGTCATTGAGTTCACCGCGCTCCAACTTGCCCAGCAAGCCCTTGAATCCGGTTGCATAGTTGTCGAAACCCTTGCGCATCTGGTCCAGCAAAACATGTTCCGCGGGCTGCGCCAGCGAACGGGTCCGCGCAATGGTTTGGTCCACCTGAAGCAGCTCGGCCTTCCACAGGGCCGTGTACCGCTCGGTGTCTTTCTCATCACCCATCGTGAGGAAAATGTCTTTTTCATAGCGGCGGGTGTTGCCGATGGCGGCCCGTACATCGCTGAGCGCGCGCACCGACTCAAACTCGGTGTCAATGAAGTCCGTGGCGCGGTCCGCCTCGGCCTTGATCGTCAGTGATGCAAACGCGCCCAGCGCGACCAGTGCCAACACCGAGAGCGCCAACAACAACAGCAAGCGCGAACGAATACGCAATCTGGCCAATAATTTCACCCAAAACCCCTTCAATTAAACAGGACCTGCACGCCACCGCGCCAACTCAGTCCGCCATGCTGACAGCACAACATGTCAGTCCCGTGACAACGTGCCAGAACTGGTCAGGCGGACCATCAATGTCAGGGTTTCTTCAGCCCGAGGAGCTGCAATAGGGCTTAGACTTCGCGGGACCGCGATGGAACACCAGGCGCAACGGCGCCGCCCAATAAAACAAAACGAGGAACACACCCCATGCTCACCCTGCTTATCATCATCTTTGTGCTGGTCTATGCGGCCATTGCGCTGGAGCATCCGCTCAAGGTCAACAAATCGGCCACGGCGCTGCTGGGCGCGGGGTTGCTCTGGACCGTCTATGCCTTGACCGCCACGGACCCCCAGGTGGTGGGCGCCAACCTGAACGAATCGTTGATGGGAACTGCACAGATCGTGTTTTTCCTGATGGGCGCCATGACCATTGTGGAGGTGGTCGATGCGCACAACGGCTTTGAAGTGATCACGTCCCGCATCAAAACCACCAAGCTTTCCAGCCTGATGTGGATGGTGGGATTTGTGTCCTTCTTTCTCAGCTCCATCCTGGACAACCTGACCACCACCATCGTCATGGTGTCCCTGATGAAGAAGCTGCTGGACCAGCGTGAAGACCGGCTGTTCTTCGCCGGCATCATTGTCATTGCGGCCAACGCGGGCGGTGCCTGGACACCCATTGGCGACGTCACCACCACGATGCTGTGGATTGGCGGGCAGATCACCGCGGTCGAGATCATGAAAGGCCTGTTCATTCCGTCCATGATCAACCTGCTGGTGCCGCTGGCGGTGACCAGCATGGTCATGGGTTCCAAACCGGTCATTGCACCGCAACGCAGCCATGACGACGTGCCCTTCGAGACCACCGCGTTCGAGCGCAACCTGATGTTCTTCATGGGCCTGGGCGTGCTCGTGGCCGTGCCGGTTTTCAAGACGGTGACCCACCTGCCACCGTTCATGGGCATTCTGTTTGGCCTGGGGCTGGTCTGGCTGGTGGGTGACCTGGTGCACCGCAAGGAGGAAGACCTGCGCAAGCAACGGCTGACGCTGGCCCGGGCGCTCACGCGCATCGACATGAGTTCCGTGGTTTTCTTCATCGGCATCCTGCTGGCTGTCGCCGTGCTGGAACACACCCACGTTCTCTCGGGCATCGCCCAGTGGCTGGACCGCACGGTGGGCCGCCAGGACGTGATCGTGATGATCATCGGGCTGGTCAGCGCCGTGGTGGACAACGTGCCCCTGGTGGCAGCAAGCATGGGCATGTACAGCCTGCAGCAATACCCGGCAGACAGTTTTCTGTGGGAGTTCATGGCGTATTGCGCCGGCACCGGCGGCTCCATTCTGATCATCGGCTCTGCCGCCGGTGTTGCCGCCATGGGCCTGGAAAAAATTGATTTCGTCTGGTACATGCGCAAGATCAGCGGCCTGGCGCTGCTGGGCTACCTGGGCGGCGCCGTGTTCTACATCGTCGAATACCAACTCTTCCACTGAGTCGGACGATCGGGCCTGGCGTTGAAAGGTGCGGGTTTACCCGGCCCGGAAATGCCCTAAACCGTCAGCTTTTCTAAAGCCATTTGGCGCAATACCCGATAGACTTTGCGCTGCGTCCAGAGCCACGCCCTGGTTCAGCGACACCCCCATCCATTGCGGAGAAACAATGAACGCCCTACTTAAATTTTCAAGAGCGGTCGACTGGCTGAACAGCCAGATCGGCAAGTACGTGATCTGGCTGATATTGGCCTCCACCGTCATCAGCGCCGTGAACGCCATCGTGCGCAAAGCTTTCAACGTGGGCTCCAACGCATTCCTGGAAATTCAGTGGTATCTGTTTGCTGGCTCCTTCCTGATTGCCGCGGCCTACACCCTGCTCAATGGTGAGCACGTCAAGATCGACGTGGTCTACAGCCGCTTCTCCAAACGCACGCAGACCAAGATCGACATCTTTGGCTTCGTCTGTTTTCTCACGCCGGTGTGCGCTGCCATGCTCTGGTACGGCGTGCCGTTCTTCCTCAAGGGATTTCATTCCGGCGAAATATCCACCAATGCGGGCGGCCTGATCCGCTGGCCGGTGTATGCCCTGATCCCGCTGGGCTTCTCGTTGCTGCTGTTGCAAGGCTGGTCGGAGCTGATCAAGCGCCTGGCCTTCCTGCAAGGTCTGATTGAGGACCCCACGGCCAAGAACATCGCGATGACCGCCGAAGAAGAACTGGCCGAGGCGATTCGCCTGCTGGCAGAGTCGAAAAACAAAGCCGTCTGATCGGGGAAACATCCATGGAACTCTTTACACAAAATATGGCCCCGATCATGTTCGCGGGGCTGATCTTCTTCCTGCTGCTGGGCTTCCCGGTCGCCTTCAGCCTGGGGGCCTGCGGCCTGTTCTTCGGCTTTGTCGGCGTCGAACTGGGCGTGCTGCCCGAGGCCTTGCTGCAAGCCCTGCCGCTGCGCCTGTACGGCATCATGCAAAACGACACCCTGCTGGCGATACCGTTCTTCACCCTGATGGGGCTGATACTGGAACGCAGCGGCATGGCCGAAGACCTGCTGGAAACCATTGGCCAGCTGTTTGGTCCGGTGCGCGGCGGTCTGGCGTTTGCCGTGATCTTTGTCGGCGCTCTGCTGGCTGCCACCACGGGCGTGGTTGCCGCATCGGTGATCTCCATGGGCCTGATTTCGCTGCCCATCATGCTGCGCTACGGCTATGACCGGCGCATCGCGTCCGGTGTGATTGCGGCCTCCGGCACCCTGGCCCAAATCATTCCACCCTCGCTGGTGCTGATCATTCTGGCCGACCAGTTGGGCCGCAGCGTGGGTGACATGTACAAGGGTGCTTTCATCCCCGGCTTTGCACTGACCGCCATGTATGTGGGCTATGTGATCATCATTGCCATCTTCCGTCCCGCCATGGTTCCCGCGCTTCCGCTTGAAGCCCGCACCATCCGCGAAGACAACGGCAAGAGCGGTCTGCTGTCACTGCTGATCCTGACCATTGTTGCCACTGGCGTGGCCATCTACTTCGGCGAACATTACGCCGAGGTCTACAGCTGGTTCAAGGGCGAGAAAATCGACAGCGTTGCCACCGACGAAACCATCGTCGTGGCCATGTGTTCCGGTGTGATGCTGGCCTTCGTGATTGCGGTCGTCAACAAGGTAACCCGCCTGGGCCTGCTGTCTCGCATGGCGGAGCGCGTGACCTTTGTGCTGATTCCGCCGCTGCTGCTGATCTTCCTGGTGCTGGGCACCATCTTCCTGGGCATTGCAACGCCCACGGAAGGCGGCGCCATGGGTGCGCTGGGCGCCATCATCATGGCCATGGCGCGCGGTCGCCTGAGCATGACACTGCTCAAGCAGGCACTCAACACAACGACCAAGCTGGCCAGCTTCGTGGTGTTCATTCTGGTGGGCTCCACTGTCTTCAGCCTGGTGTTCCAGGGTGTGGATGGCCAGAAGTGGGTCGAACATTTGCTGACCGGTTTGCCCGGCGGCCAGATCGGCTTCCTGATTGTGGTCAACCTGCTGATCTTCTTCCTGGCCTTCTTCCTGGACTTCTTTGAGCTGTCCTTCATTGTGGTGCCACTCCTGGCACCGGTGGCCGAAAAGCTGGGTGTCGATCTGATCTGGTTCGGCGTGCTGCTGGGCGTGAACATGCAGACCTCGTTCATGCACCCGCCATTTGGCTTTGCCCTGTTCTACCTGCGCAGCGTGGCGCCCAGCAAGGAATACGCCGATCGCGTGACCGGCAAGACCATTCAGCCGGTCACGACCATGCAGATCTACTGGGGCGCCGTACCCTTCGTGCTAATCCAGGTCATCATGGTTGCGCTCATCATCTTCTTCCCCGGCATTGTGTCCAGTGGACTGGACAAGGAAGTGAAGGTTGACCTGGACCAGATCCAGCTGCAGATGGAAGCCGACAGCAAGTCCATGGACATTCCAGTGCTTGAGGCACCCCAGGGCGGCGCCTCTGGACCAGCTGCGGATGGCAAGGCTGACGACAATGACCCCATGAAGGCCATGCAGGACTCCATGGACAAGGACACCAAAAAATAAGTCCGCAGGGACCACTGCCGAGCCCCCATGAGTGGTGGTCCGTGGAATGAAAAGCCCCGCAATGCGGGGCTTTTCTCTTTCTGCAAGACGCCGCCAGGCACAACGCCTCGGCCACAAGGCACGGGGCCACAAGCTGGCCGGAACGACAAAGCAACCGGAGGCGCATGGCGCTCGCATAGAATGGAAACAGGGTGTCCACGCCGTGCAGTACGGCGTGACAGGTTCATGCGCTGGTCGGGCCGCCACGCGGAGTAACTCCGACCATGTACCAGCTTCAATACCCAGCCACGGCACTCATTGCCATTTTTATCATTGCCTACGCGGCAATTGCGCTGGAGCACCCGCTCAAAATAAATAAGTCCGGTTCGGCTCTGGTGGGTGCGGGCCTCCTCTGGACGATCTATGCGCTTTCGGTTGGAGATGCCCACCTGGTGGGAGAGCAACTGGGCGAATCGCTAATGGGTACGGCACAGATTGTGTTCTTCCTGATGGGGGCCATGACCATTGTGGAGGTGGTGGATGCGCACAACGGTTTTGAGGTCATCACCATGCGCATCAAAACCGCCAGGCTATCGCAGCTCATGTGGCTCGTGGGCTTTGTCACTTTCTTTCTCAGTGCGATCCTGGATAACCTGACAACGACCATAGTGATGATTTCATTGATGCGCAAGTTGCTGGCCAAACACAACGACCGCTTGTTCTTTGCCGGCATCATTGTCATCGCCGCCAACGCCGGTGGCGCCTGGTCGCCGATTGGAGACGTAACCACCACCATGTTGTGGATTGGTGGCCAGATCACCAGCCTGGCCATCATCAAGGCGGTGTTGCTGCCTTCGCTGGTCAGCATGCTGGTGCCCTTGGGTATCGTGGCCTACGTCTTGCGCGGTCAGCCGGTGGTGGCGCCTGCGCGGGAAAAAACCGCAGTAAAACAGCACACGACTGTTTTTGAGCGCAACCTAATGTTCTTCCTGGGACTCGGCATTTTGGTGGCCGTGCCCGCCTTCAAAACCCTCACCCACCTGCCACCATTCATGGGCATTCTGTTTGGCTTGGGTATTTTGTGGGTGGTCGGCGATCTCGTGCACCGCAACATGGACGAGAGCACCCGCCAGCCCCTCACGCTGGTGCATGCGATGAGCAGAATCGACATGGGCTCACTGGTATTTTTCATCGGCATTCTTCTGTCGGTCGCCACACTCGAACACACGCACATTTTGACCGTGTTGGCGCAATGGCTGGACCAGACCGTGGGCCGTCAGGACATCATCGTGATGATCATCGGCGTGGCCAGTGCTATTGTGGACAATGTACCGCTGGTGGCCGCATCCATGGGCATGTACGGTCTGACACAGTATCCACCGGATCATTTTTTCTGGGAGTTTTTGGCTTACTGCGCGGGCACCGGCGGTTCGATTCTGATCATTGGCTCGGCAGCTGGCGTGGCGGCCATGGGACTGGAAAAAATCCACTTCTTTTGGTACGTCAAAAAAATCAGTGGCTTGGCCTTCGTCGGCTACCTCGCGGGTGCAGGAGTTTACCTGGTCCAGTACCAGTTGCTGCATTGAGACCCAAGATTCTTCGTATGCGCGGCGTTCAAGACTCTCCATGGCACATGTTGCAAGCTACAGTTTGTGCTCCCGGCATCCGCAAACCTTAGCCCTCCATAAGTACCATCCTTATATGAATGCCGTTGGTGTGATCTGGCTGCAATTCACCGCATGCGCTGTATTGATCGGCATCGCGGGCTATCAACTGTCGCGCTCAGGGGATGCCATCGCCCAGCGCACCGGCCTGTCCGGCAGTTGGATCGGCTTGGCCTTGCTGGCTACTGTGACCTCCCTGCCTGAACTGGCCACCGGTATCACCAGCGTCACCATTGCCAACGCTCCCAATCTGGCGGTTGGGGACGCGCTGGGAAGTTGCGTCGTGAACCTGGTATTTCTGGTGGTCATTGACTTCTTCTTTCGCAAGGAGCCGGTCTGGCACCGCGCCAGCCAGGGCCATGTGTTGGCCGGGGCATTTGGGGTCGTGATGCTGGGCGTTACGCTGGTCAGCTTGTTAATGAGCCAGGTAAAGTCCTCTCAGGGCATGGTGGTGACGGTAAGCTCGACCCAACTGGGTTTCGGTCTGACCACCCCCGTCTTGCTTGCACTCTACCTCGTGGCCATGCGCACCGTGTTTGCGTATGAGCGCGACCATGCCGTGCCGACAGCCCTCACGCCGGACACGACATTGCCCGCCTTGCGCACCGCCGTGGTCCGCTTTGCACTGGCAGCCTGCGTGGTTGCCGGCGCTGGCGTCTGGCTGCCTTTTGTGGCTACTGATCTGGCCAACGCCATGTCATGGAACAAGTCATTTGTCGGCAGCCTGTTTGTTGCCATGGCAACCTCGTTGCCTGAGTTGGCGGTCACGCTGTCCGCGCTACGGATGGGTGCGCTGGATATGGCCATTGGCAACCTGCTGGGTAGCAACCTGTTCAACGTGGTCATCATCGCGGTGGACGACTTGCTGTACCGCCCGGGTGTGCTGCTGGCCAACGTGTCAACCGTGCATGCGGTCACCGCCGGCTCGGCCATCACCATGACCGGGCTGGCCATGGTCGGCTTGTTTTTCAGACCAAAAGGGCGCGTTCTGCGCGCCGTCGGTTGGGTCAGCCTCGGGCTGATTGGCATGTACCTGCTCAACACCCATATCGTTTTCTTGCATGGAGAGTAAGCAAGAACCTACACATGACCATTTCATGCGCTGTGACCTGTATGGTTAACTGGGGGCGCATGGGTTTACATTACGCAGCAGCGACGATTCGGCTGGTTCGTGATCGGAGAATTCGGGCCGAGTGTGGATTTTGAATTCAACAACTGTGAGGACCATGACGAATGGACGAAATCAAACGATTCAGATTCCGATGGTTCGCTATCCCTGTCGTTGCATTGCTCCTCTTCCTGATCTGGTCGAGCGACCGGGTCACTCTTCAAGGCGAACGAACGGTCTATACGGTGAAATGCGTCAACGGGACTTGGGATGGCAATCGGTGTAGCGGCGAACTCACCGCAGGACCACGGTTTCGATACCGGGCGCTGAGGGCGCGGGGTGAAGTCCTGTTCTGGGTTTTGGGCGTGCAGGAACCGTCTTCAAAACTCACCGGTTGCACGATTCAGGATGGGCGAAACTGGACCTGCCCTGCAAGCAATGACGCACCCAAATCGTTAACTTTGGGAATCGCGCGTGGTGAACCCCTTCGCAACCCTGCCTGGCGTACTCTGCCGTTTCATTCGGTATCGAAAGTCAGCTGGTTGCTGCTTGATGCCGGATTCAAGTTTGTGCCCATGGTGGATTGAGCGGACACTGTGGCCGCATCCAGGCAGCGCTCCTGAATGCGGGCCCAAAAAAAACCCCGCCAGGCGGGGTTTTAATGGGGCAAAAACGCTGCAAAGATTACAGCTTTTGCGCCTGCATGTACTGGTCGAAACGCATCTCGGTGAAGCGGAACCAGAGGTTGGAATCACGGCGGAACGCGGCGTAGTCGTCATACACCTTCTTGAAGCCGGGGTTCTTGGCGCTGACGTCTGCGTACAGGGCCATGGATTCCTTGAATGCCAGATCCATCACATCCTTGGGGAAAGGCAAGACCTTGGTCTTGGCACCCACCAGCTGCTTCAACGCGGTCGGGTTGCGCGCGTCGTACTTGGCTTGCATCTCGGTGTGCGCAAACGCTGCAGCGCACTCCACAATGACCTTGTTCTCGGCGGACAGGGAAGCAAACGCCTTGTCGTTGATGAAGAAGTCGAGCTGTGGGCCACCTTCCCACCAGCCGGGGTAATGGTAGAAGGGCGCGACCTTGTTGAAGCCCAGCTTCTGGTCATCGTAAGGCCCAATCCACTCGGCGGCATCAATGGTGCCTTTTTCCAGCGCCTGGTAAATTTCGCCACCAGGAATGTTTTGTGGCACACCGCCCATACGCTCAATCACGCGGCCGGCAAAGCCGCCGACGCGGAACTTCAGACCCTTGATGTCATTGACCGATTTCACTTCCTTGCGGTACCAGCCGCCCATCTGGGCTCCAGTGTTACCGCCAGGGAAATTGACGATGTTGTACTTGGCGTAGAACTCGCGCATCAGCTTGAGGCCGTTGCCCTCGTACATCCAGGCGGTCATCTGGCGGCTGTTCAGGCCAAACGGAATGGCGCAGCCCAGTGCAAAGGTTTCGTCCTTGCCGTGGAAGTAGTACGGCGCTGTGTGGGCCATCTCCACCGTGCCGTTCTGCACGCCGTCCACCACACCAAACGGAGGCATCAGCTCGCCGCCCGCATGGGTCGAGATGGTGAACTTGCCACCCGACATTTCGTTCACTTTCTTGGCGAACGATTCTGCAGCGCCAAAAATGGTGTCCAACGACTTGGGGAAGCTCGAAGCCATGCGCCAGCGAATCGCAGCTTGCGCATGCACTGCCGGTGCGGCACCTGCGGCCAACACGCCAGCAATGCCGGCGTTTTTGATAATTGAACGACGATCCATTCGGTGTACTCCAAAAGAGGTTTAAACAATCTTGCGGTGCAGAAACATCCGCACAGCAAGGACTGCTATGAGTCAGCCAAGATTGTAGGAACCTGGGCGCCCCCTAACGTGGGGGTTTTCCCTCGAAAGCCGTCAGAAACGCCGCTCCTCAGGATTCTGCAAGGTTCGCGCGACGACGCGCCTAGGCGGCACGCGCCATGGGCGCCAGCAAGGCGGCAAAACGACGGGCAATGGACGCTTGTATCCCTGGCGCGTCCAGGCCCTGCATCGTCATCAAACGGGCTGGATCGCCATGCTCGACAAAAACGTCCTTCAGACCCAGTTGCAGCACCGGCAATTCGATGCCTGCCGCATGCAGGGCTTCTGCAACGGCGCTGCCAGCGCCACCCATGATGCACCCCTCTTCCAGCGTGACCAGGGCCTGGTGGGTACGGGCCACCTGCAGCAGCAGTTCGGTGTCCAGGGGCTTGGCCCAACGCATGTTGACTACCGTGACATCCAAGGCCTGCGCCGCCTCTAGAGCGGGGTACAGCAACGTGCCGAACGCCAGAATCGCAATGCCGCTGCCGGTGCGGCGAATCTCGCCCTTGCCAAACGGCAAGCCTTCGAGCCCTTTTTGCACCGCGACACCAGCACCGGCACCACGCGGGTAGCGCACGGCCACCGGGTGTTCCTGTGCAAACGCCGTGCCCAGCAACTGGCGGCATTCGTTTTCGTCTGCCGGGCAGGCCACGCTGATGTTGGGGATGCAACGCAGGTAGGCAATGTCGTAGGCGCCGGCGTGGGTGGCGCCGTCGGCACCGACCAGGCCGGCACGGTCCAGTGCAAACACCACCGGCAGGTTCTGGATGGCCACGTCGTGGATCAACTGGTCGTAGGCACGCTGCAGGAACGTGGAATAGATCGCCACCACCGGCTTGAGGCCTTCGCTGGCCAGACCGGCGGCAAAGGTGACGGCGTGCTGCTCGGCAATGCCCACGTCAAAGTAGCGCTCGGGGAAACGCTGCTCAAACTCCACCATGCCCGAGCCCTCGCGCATGGCCGGTGTGATGCCCACCAGACGGGAATTGGCGGCGGCCATGTCGCACAGCCAGTCACCAAACACCTGCGTGAACGTGGCCTTGGGCGCCACGGCGGGCTTTTGCAGGCCCACGCTGGGGTCAAACTTGCCGGGACCATGGTAGGCCACCGGATCGACCTCGGCGAGCTTGTAGCCCTGGCCCTTCTTGGTCACCACGTGCAGGAACTGGGGGCCCTTGAGCAACTTGATGTTCTCCAGCGTCGGGATCAGCGAGTCCAGGTCGTGGCCATCAATGGGGCCGATGTAGTTGAAGCCGAATTTCTCGAACAGCGTGGCGGGCACCACCATGCCCTTGGCATGCTCTTCCAGGCGCTTGGCCAGCTCGAACAGCGGGGGCGCGCCCTTCAGCACGGTCTTGCCCACATTCTTGGCGGACGCATAAAAACGACCACTCAGGAGCTTCGCAAAATAGCGGTTGAGCGCGCCCACCGGCGGGCTGATGCTCATGTCGTTGTCGTTCAGGATGACCAGCAGGTTGCAGTCCGACACGCCGGCGTTGTTGAGCGCTTCAAAGGCCATGCCCGCGGTCATGGCGCCATCACCGATGACAGCCACGGCGTGACGCTCCACGCCCTGGATCTTGGCCGCCAGCGCCATGCCCAGCGCCGCCGAGATGGAGGTGCTGGAGTGGGCCGTGCCAAAGGTGTCGTATTCGCTTTCGCCACGTTGGGGGAAGCCGCTCAGGCCCCCGAGCTGGCGCAGCGTGTCCATGCGGTCGCGTCGGCCGGTGAGGATTTTATGGGGGTAGGTCTGGTGGCCCACATCCCACACCACGCGGTCATGCGGCGTGTTGTAGACATAGTGCAGGGCCACGGTCAGCTCGACCGTGCCCAGGTTGGAACTGAGGTGCCCGCCAGTTTTTGCCACGCTCTCCAGCAGGAAGGACCGCAGCTCGTCGGTGAGCTCGCGCAACTGCTCGCGAGGCACCAGGCGAAGATCTTCGGGAGAGTTGATGGTGTGCAGCAAAGGGTATTGATTTTTCGGCATATGCTATCTTTTTAGTAGCTGCTTGCGCACAAGGGTTGGGGGCTAGCAGCTACTTTTATCACAATAAACGCGTTCAACGGGTCCGATTGACCACCATGTCGGCCAGTGCCCGCAGGGCCTGTGTCTGCGTCTGAGGCAGACCACTGCCATCCAGCGCCAGCAAGGCCTGGGCCAGCAGCCGCTGGGCGTAGGCCTGGCTGGCCGGCAAACCCATCAGCGACACATAGGTGGGCTTGTTGTTGTCCGCATCCTTGCCCGCCGTCTTGCCCAGCGTGGTCGAGTCGGCCGTCACGTCCAGAATATCGTCCACCACCTGAAACGCCAGGCCGATGGCCGAGCCGTAGGTCTGCAATGCCTGCACGACCAGCGCGCCGGGCGCACCGCACTGCGCGCCCATCAGCACACTGGCTTGCAGCAACGCGCCGGTCTTGAGTTCGTGCATCTCGCGCAACTGGGACTCGGTCAGCGGCAAACCCACACTGGCCAGGTCAATAGCCTGCCCCCCCGCCATGCCCGCGCTGCCGGCAGCACGCGCCAGCAAACCACACAGGCGCGCCTGCAGGCCCTCGGGGACGGAGCCATCCTGCGGCGTGAGCAACTCGAAAGCCAGGGCCTGCAAGGCGTCACCTGCGAGCAAGGCACTGGCCTCGCCAAACTGCACGTGCACGGTGGGTTTGCCACGGCGCAGCACATCGTTGTCCATGCAGGGCATGTCATCATGCACCAGGGAATAGGCGTGGATCAGCTCCACCGCGCAGGCAGCGCGCAGGGCTGCGTTGAGCGTGGCGGCCCCTTGCGCAGGGCAGACCGCCTCATGGGCCGCCAAAACCAGCAAGGGGCGCAGCCGCTTGCCACCGTCGAGCACGGCATAGCGCATGGCCTCTACCAGTTGCGCCGGAGCGCCATGGTCCAGGCCCAGCGGCACCTCTACGGTGACCCAGCGGTCCAGCGCCTGCTCGACCTGCGACAACCGCGCGCCACTCCAGGCGTCGAGATCAAATGGGGAATACACCGCGCCAGGAACATCTGCCATCGCGTTCATTGGGGGTTCCACGCCTTGAGCGTGCCTTCGTCCAGCACCTTGATCTGGTCTTCCACGGCCTGCAGCTTGTCGCGGCAATACTGCAGCAACTGCGCCCCGCGCTGGTAGCCCGAGAGCAACTGCTCCAGGGGCATGGAGCCGGATTCGAGCTGGCTCACCAATTGTTCCAGTTCGGCCAGCGCAGCCTCGTAGGTGGCGGGCATAGCGCTGGAATCGGCGGCGTTTTCTGCGGGAATGGGTTTGGCACTGGCCTTGGGCATGGAGGTGAAGCTGAAAAGGGAGCAGAAAACTGCAAACCGTGATTTTAGGCGCTTGGGAGGGGCATTGTGCCCCCGGGTACAATGCCCCTCCCGCCTCCGGTAACACCGCTTAGCAGTGACCGGCTCCTTTTTTACCGCGCTACGGAGCGCATCCCCCTGTGGGGAGTCTTTAGGTCAGGACAACAATGTCTGATTTAAGTCTTCAACTGCAGCCGGCATCTTGCCAACTACCAGTTTCAAGCTATTTTGACCCGGCGCTGTACCAGCGCGAAATGCAAAGTATCTTCCAGCAAGGGCCCCGTTATGTGGGGCACACCTTGAGCGTTCCCAATATAGGGGACTACTACGCCCTGCCTCAGGAACAGGAAGGGCGGGCACTGGTGCGCAATGCCAACGGGGTGGAGCTCATCTCCAACGTCTGCCGCCACCGCCAGGCACTGATGCTCAAGGGCCGTGATTCGCTGGTCAACCCGGTCACCGACCAGGGCCGCCAGGTGGCCAGCGCCGGGGGCAACATCGTGTGCCCGCTGCACCGCTGGACCTACAGCGGCGCCAATACCCAGGGCGACCCCATGCCAGCCGGCACGCTGATCGGCGCGCCGCACTTCAACGAAGACCCCTGCCTGAACCTGCGCAACTACCCGTTGCAGGAGTGGAATGGCCTGCTGTTTGAACACAACGGCCGCGATGTGGCCGCCGACTTGGCCGGCATGGGCCCGCGCGCCGCACTCGACTTTGACGGCTTTGTGCTCGACAAGGTGGTGATGCACGAGTGCAACTACAACTGGAAGACCTTTATCGAGGTCTATCTGGAGGACTACCACGTAGGCCCCTTCCACCCGGGACTGGGCAAGTTCGTCACCTGTGACGACCTGCGCTGGCAGTTTGCCGACAACTACTCGGTGCAGACCGTGGGCGTGGCCGCGCAACTGGCGCGCGCCGATGCCACCGGTGGATCGCCCGTGTACGAGCGCTGGCAAAAGGCGCTGCTGGCCTACCGCAACGGCGTGCCACCCAAGCAGGGCGCCATCTGGCTGACGTATTACCCGCACATCATGGTCGAGTGGTATCCGCATGTGCTCACGGTCTCCACGCTGCACCCCATGGGGCCCAACAAGACCATGAACATGGTCGAGTTCTACTACCCTGAAGAGATCGTCGCCTTTGAGCGCGAATTTGTCGAAGCGCAGCAGGCCGCCTACAACGAAACCTGCATCGAGGACGATGAAATTGGCGAACGCATGGACGCCGGGCGCGCTGCGCTACTGGCCCGTGGCGACAACGAGGTCGGGCCGTACCAAAGCCCCATGGAAGACGGCATGCCGCACTTCCATACCTGGTACCGCCGCCAGCTGGGCAAGGTTTGAGCGTGGGGACCACAATTTCCCGCCGGGCCGCCCCAAGGGAAATTAGCCCCCTCGGGGGGCAGCGACCCGCGCAGCGGTGGAGCGTGGGGGCTTTAATCTAATGCAGGCGCTGTGGATGGTGCTGGGCTCCTTCCTGTTTGCCACCATGGCAGTCGGGATCAAGTTCGCATCCGCCAGCTTCGGCACCCTGGAGCTGGTGTTTTACCGGGGCATCGTCAGCGTGATCTTCATGGCGCTGGTCCTGCGCGCACGCGGCACCCCGCTGCGCACGCCCGTGCCCATGATGCACGTGTGGCGCAGCACGGTGGGGGTGCTGTCGCTGGGTTCCTGGTTTTACGCGATTGCCCATCTGCCCCTGGCCACGGCCATGACACTGAACTACATGAGCGGCGTATGGGTCGCGGCCTTCATCGTGGGCGGCGCTTTGCTGTACGGCCAGTCACCCCAGCGCCAGGGACCGCTGCTGGGCACCGTGCTGCTGGGTTTTGCCGGCGTCGTCATGACCCTGCGCCCAACCATTGACCACGACCAGCTGTTTGCCGGCGTGGTGGGCCTGCTGTCGGGCATGGGCTCGGCGCTGGCCTATATGCAGGTCACGGCCCTGGGCAAAGTGGGTGAACCCGAAGTGCGCACGGTGTTCTATTTCTCCGTGGGCACCGTCGTGGTCGGCGCCGTGGGGGCCCTGTTCACCGACCTGACCCCGTGGTCCGAAGTGAGCTGGACGGCAGCGGCCTGGGTAATCCCGATTGGCGTGTTGGCGTCGCTGGGCCAATGGTGCATGACCCGCGCCTACAGCCATGGCGCCACCCTGGTGGTCGCCAGCATGCAATACGCGGGCATTGTGTTTGCGTCCATTTACAGCCTGACCCTGTTTGGCGACCACATTGCCCCCATCGGCTGGGCCGGCATTGCGGTCATCGTGACCAGCGGCGTGCTGGCCACCGCGTTGCGCTCGCGCGCGATGCCCGACACGCCGGCGGAAGACCACTAGCATGTGGCCCCCACGCTCCACCGCTACGCGGGTCACTGCCCCCCAAGGGGGCCCTCGTGCCTTGGGGCGGCCCGGCGGCACTCAAGTTCTGCTTTAAGGAAAGCGTCTATGCCCTACACCACCCTGATCTCCGCAACCCAACTCCAGGCCCTGCTTGCCAGCACCCAGCCGTGCACGGTGTTTGACTGCAGTTTTGATTTGACGCAGCCCCAGGCCGGTGAGGCCCAGTACACCGAGGCCCACATTCCCGGCGCCGTCTATGCCCACCTGGACCGCCACCTGAGCGCCGCCAAGGACCCCGCCACCGGACGGGCGGCCCCTGCCGCCTGCGCCTCCGGCGGGCGCCACCCGCTGCCCACGCGCGAAGCCTTTGCGGCCTGGCTGGGATCGGTCGGTTTTGACAACACGCAGCAGGCGGTGGTCTATGACCGCCAGGGCGCCAACTACTGCGGGCGTCTGTGGTGGATGCTCAAGTGGGCCGGTCATGAAAACGTGGCGGTGCTGGACGGCGGTTTGCAGGCCTGGCAAGCGGCGGGTGGCGCAGTCGCCAGTGGTCCGCAGGCCGCAGTCTGCGCATCCAGCTTCACGCTAGCCCCCGAACGGACTGCATTGGCAGCTATTGAAACCGTAGCAAATGGCGTCGGAAAGTCATCCGAACCTGGTGGCCAAACCCTGATCGACGCGCGCGGCGCACCGCGTTTTCGCGGCGAGGTGGAGCCGCTGGACCCGGTGGCCGGTCACATTCCCGGTGCCTTGAACCGACCTTTCGGTCTGAACATCGGAGCCGATGGACGCTTCAAACCGGCCGCCGAGTTGCGCGCCGAGTTTGAGGCCTTGCTGGGTGGACGCGACCCGTCTACCGTGGTGCACCACTGCGGCAGCGGCGTGAGCGCCGTGCCCAATATCATCGCCATGGAAGTGGCCGGGCTGGGCCGAACGGCCCTGTTTGCGGGCAGCTGGAGCGAGTGGTGCAGCAACCCGGATCGCCCCGTGGCCCAAGGCTGAACGAATCAGTGCCCGTGGGCCAGGCCACTCATGACCGTGACCAAGCCGATGCCCAGGACCAGCCAGGTGATCTGCGCCAGCGTCTCGGTCAGCGTCAGGCGTTTTTGCAGTTGGGGAATCAGATCCGCCAAGGCAACGTAGACGAAACTGCTGGAGGCAACCACCAGAAAGTACGGCAGATAGTCGTGCAGCAAATCCACCAGCCAGTAGCCCGCCAGGCCGCCCAGGGCCGTGACGGCACCGGCCAGCGACACCTTGACCAGCGCCATGCGCTTGTTGTTGGCGCCTGAACGCAGCACCATCAGGTCGCCCATGTGGTGCGGTACTTCGTGGGCCAACACGGCCAAAGCGGAAATGGCCCCCAGGCGCATATCGGCCATGAAGGCCGACGCAATCAAAATGCCGTCGCCAAAGCAATGGACGCTGTCGCCCGTCAGCACCGCCCAGCTGCCGGGCTGTGGTGGTGCATGAACATGGATGTGGGCCGCGCTCTGGCCATGGCTGTGCGGATGGCTGGGGCCATGGTCTTCATGCGCTGCGTGGGCCGCTTCCTCGCCATGGTGGTGGTGCTCGTGCCCGTGGTGCCAGAGCTCGGCCTTGTCCAGCAAAAAGAAAAACACCAGCCCCAGCAGCAGCGTCAGAAAGAGATCATGCGCGCCCGCCTGGCTCTCGAAGGCCTCGGGCAGCAAGTGCAGGAAAGCGGTGGCCATCAATGCGCCCGCCGCCAGGCTGAGCATGTGCTGGGTGTAGCGCGCCAGTGCGCCAAAGCTCAGCGCCGCGGCCAGCCAGACCGAGCCGATGCCGGCGACCAGAGTTCCCATCAGGATTGCTATCAAAGTCATAGCTGCTTACGCACATTCCTCGGGGGCTAGAGCCCCTATTCGCATAAAAATAACAACCGCCCCACGGGGCGGTCCGCACGCAACGCCTGGCGGGATCAGCCGACGCCGTGGCCCTTGAACCACTCCAGCGCCCGCTTGAAGCCATCCTCTGCCGCGTCCTTGCGGTAGCTGGGACGGTAGTCGGCGTGAAAGGCGTGGGGTGCCTGAGGGTACACCACAAACTCGGACGCTTTGGCCGCCGCATTGCCCTTGGCGCCCGCTTCGGCCAGCGCATCCTTCATCTGGTTGATCGTGGTCAGCGGAATGCCTCCGTCCTGGCCACCATACAGGCCCAGCACCGGCGCCTTCAGACTGGCGGCCAGATCCAGCGGATGCTTGGGGCTGAGCTCGGACGCCGTGCCCACCAGGCGACCATACCAGGCCACGCCGGCCTTGACGTGTCTGCTCTGCTCGGCATACAGCCAGGTGATGCGACCGCCCCAGCAAAAACCGGTAATGCCCACCTTCTTCAGGTTGCCGCCGTTTTCCCCTGCCCATTTCACGGCGCCATCCAGATCGCCCATGACCTGCGCATCGGGCACCTTGGACACCACTTCGGCCATCAGCTTGGCCATTTCAGCGTACTGTGCGGGATCGCCCTGGCGGGCGTACAACTCCGGCGCAATGGCCAGGTAGCCCGCCTTCGCAAAACGGCGGCAGGTGTCGGCGATGTACTCGTGCACACCAAAAATTTCCTGAATGACCAGAATCACCGGCAGGTTCTTCTTGCCCTCGGGTGCCGCGTAGAAAAAGGGCACCGAGAAGCCTGCCACGTCGTAAATGCCCTCACCGGTGGCCAAGCCGGTCGACGGCGTCTTGATGGCGGTTTGCGCCATGATGGGCATGGCGGTTGCCGCATAGCCCACGCCCAGCGCAGTCTTGAGCGCCGTGCGCCGGGTGGCACCGGCTTCGGTGGACTTGCCGGGAAGCAGGGCATTGAAATCGTTTTTCTGATCGCTAGTAAGCATGTTCTTGTCCTTCAAATGAGGGGATGGGTAAACTGACTCAGACAATCTTGACGCTGAGTTCGGGCAGGCCGTCGATATGGCACTCGATGACGTCGCCCTTGACGACCGGGCCCACGTTCTCGGGTGTGCCCGAGTAGATGATGTCGCCAGGAAAAAGCTCAAACGCTTCCGACAATTTGGAGATCTGCTCTGCCACCGACCAGATCATGTGGTTCAGCGTGGCCTGTTGCTTGGTCTGGCCGTTGACCTTGAGCCAGATCGCGCCCTTGGTGTAGTGGCCCACCTGCGCGACCTTGTGGATGGGGCCGATGGGCGCGGAGTGGTCAAAGCTCTTGCCAATTTCCCAGGGCTTTTTCTGGTCACCCATGCCGCGCTGCAGGTCGCGCCGCGTCATGTCCAGACCCAGCGCATAGCCATAGACCAGGTCCAGCGCCTTGTCCATAGCGATGTTGCGCCCGCCCTTGGACAGGGCCGCCACCAGCTCCACTTCGTAATGGTAGTTCTTGGTCAGCGTGGGGTAGGGATGGTCGGCCACCGTACCGGGTGGCACAACCTGGATGGCGTCGGTCGGTTTCTGGAAGAAAAACGGCGGCTCCCGGCTGGGGTCCGAGCCCATCTCGATGGCGTGGGCGGCATAGTTGCGGCCAATGCAATAGATGCGGCGTACCGGAAACATCTCTGAGCTGCCGGCAATCGGCACATAGGTGTTGCTCACGGTAAACGGTGTTGCCGGCGTATTGGCCGCCGTGCCGGGGGTTGCACACCCCACCACTGCACCGGCAGCCATCAGGGCGCCGGTTTGCAAGAGTCCGCGTTTGCTTGTATCAGCCATGGTGCTCCTCGTTGAAATAGTTGTGGTTGAAAACTCAGTCTGGCACGGTATAGGGTTTGGGCAAGTCTTGCAAGGGAAGGGTCAATGCGCCTTGTCCCAGTTGGGACCTACGCCCACCTCGGCCAGCAAGGCGACCTTCAAATCGGCCACACCGGCCATCAGGCGCGGAATCTCGGTCTTGACCCAGTCCACTTCACCCTCCGGCACTTCAAATACCAGTTCATCATGCACCTGCATGATCATCCTGGTGGCGCGCTGCTCCGTATCCAGCACCTGCTGCACCTTGACCATGCTGAGCTTGATCAGATCGGCTGCCGTGCCCTGCATGGGCGCGTTGATCGCGGCGCGCTCGGCGCGGGCGCGCCGGGGCCCGTTGGGCGAGTTGATTTCGGGCAGGTAGAGCCGCCGGCCCATCACCGTTTCCACATAGCCTTTGCTCTTGGCTGACAGGCGGGTTTCGTCCATGTACTGCTTGACGCCGGGGTAGCGCTCAAAGTAGCGCGTGATGTAGTTCTTGGCGGCCGTGTTGTCGATGCCCAGGTTGCGCGCCAGGCCATAGGCGCTCATGCCGTAAATGAGACCGAAGTTGATGACCTTGGCATAGCGGCGCTGCTCGCTCGACACCTGGTCCACCGCCACGCCAAACACCTCGGCCGCCGTGGCGCGGTGCACGTCCAGCCCCTCGTGGAAGGCGCGCAACAGGGCTTCGTCGCCGCTGATGTGGGCCATGATGCGCAACTCGATCTGCGAATAGTCGGCACTGGCAATCACACTGCCGGCGGGTGCCACAAAGGCCTCGCGCACGCGCCGCCCTTCGGGTGTGCGGATGGGGATGTTCTGCAGGTTGGGGTCGTTGCTGCTCAGGCGCCCGGTTACCGCCACCGCCTGCGCGTAATGCGTATGCACGCGCCCGGTGCGCGGGTTGGCCAGCTGGGCCAGCTTGTCGGTGTAGGTGCCCTTGAGTTTGGCCAGGCCCCGGTGCTCCAGAATCTTGGCGGGTAGCGGAAAGTCTTCGGCCAGCTTTTCCAGCACCTCTTCGTCGGTGCTGGGCGCGCCGGTGGCGGTTTTCTTCACCACGGGCAGACCCAGCTTGGTGAAGAATATCTCGCCAATCTGTTTGGGGCTGCTCAGGTTGAAGGGCTGGCCGGCCAGTTCATGCGCTTCCTTCTCCAGTTGCATGATGCGCTGGCCCAGCGCGTGGCTTTGCGCCGCCAGCGTGGGCGCGTCGATCAGCACGCCGTTGCGCTCGATACGGTACAAGGCCTCGCTGCTGGCAATCTCCAGCTCATAGACCGCGCGCAGTTTGTTGTCCGCCTGCAGGCGCGGCCACAGGGCCCGGTGCACGTCCAGGGTCTGGTCGGAGTCTTCGCAGGAGTATTCGGCCGCCTTGGGGATGTCCACCTGGTTGAAGGTGAGCTGGTGCGCACCCTTGCCGCACAGGTCCTCAAAGCTGATGCCGGTGCGCCCCACATGGCGCTCCGCCAGGCTGGCCAGGCCATGGGGCTTGTGCACTTCCAGCACATAGCTTTGCAGCATGGTGTCGTGCGCATAGCCCTGCACTTCGATGCCATGGTTGGCGAACACGTGGCGGTCGTATTTGACGTGCTGGCCGAGCTTGGGCTTTGCGCCATTCTCCAGCCAGGGTTTCAGGAGTGCCAGCACTTCGTCACGCGGCAATTGAACGGGCGCATCCGGGTAGTCGTGCGCCAGAGGAATATAGGCCGCAGCACCGGGCTCCACACTGAAGCTGATGCCGACGATTTGGGCCCGCATTTCGTCCAGCGAGTTGGTCTCGGTGTCCAGCGCCACCAGTTCAGCGGCCTCGATCTTCGCCAGCCAGGTGTCAAACAGCGACCAGTCCAGGATGGTGTCGTAGGCCAGAGTGCTCACCTGGGTATTGGCGGGCGTGGGCTCGTCGAACAGGCCGGGCTCGTTGGATGGCTTCGCGCGCGCGGACCTGGGGGCAGCGGAAACGGGGTCAGAGCCAGCTCCGCTTCGCTGCGTGGATCCGACCCCATTTCCTGGGCCGACCCCATTTCCTTCCAGCGAGCGGGCCAGGCCCTTGAACCCGAATTTTTCGTAAAAACCCTTCAGAGCCCCCGTATCCTGTGCGGCAATAGCTATTGATTCCATAGCAGGCAAGTCCGGGACATAGCCATTCAAATCGCAATCGGTCTTGACCGTCAGCAGGCGCCGCCCCATGGGCAGCCAATCCAGGGCCTTGCGCAGGTTTTCACCGGCCACGCCCTTGATCTCATCGGCCCGGGCCACCAGCGCATCGAGTGAACCGTACTCCTGCAGCCACTTGGCCGCAGTCTTGGGGCCTACTTTCTGCACGCCGGGCACGTTGTCGATCACGTCGCCCACCAGCGTCTGGAAGTCCACCATCAGGCTGGGCGGCACGCCAAATTCGGCGGTCACGCCGGCGATGTCGCGCCGGCGGCCATTCATCGTATCGATGATGGTGACGTGCTCATTGACCAGTTGGGCCAAGTCCTTGTCGCCACTGCTCACGATGACTTCGATGCCCTGGCTGGCCGCTATCGCACCCAGCGTACCGATCACATCATCGGCTTCCACGCCCGGCACGGCCAGCACTTTCCAGCCCATCAGGGCCACCACTTCGTGGATGGGCTCGATCTGGGCCCGCAAATCGTCGGGCATGGGTGAGCGCTGCGCCTTGTACTCGGGGTACCACTCGTTGCGAAACGTGGGGCCCTTGGCGTCGAACACACAGGCGGCGTAGTCGCAGGGCACCTCCTTGCGCAGGCTTTGCATCATGTTGATCATGCCGCGAATGGCCCCGGTCGGGCTGCTGGACGGGTCGCCGGGAATGGCACGCAAGTCGGGCATGGCGTGAAAGGCGCGGTAAAGGTAGCTGGAACCATCCACCAGCAACAGGGTTTTCTTGTCAGTCATGCGCGCATTTTGCCCGTGAAATTATTACCCCCACGGTTGCCCACTGCGTGTGGCGCCCTGCCCCCCGAGGGGGCCGCTCTACAATCAACGCCCACACTTTGCGTTTCCATCACCCCCTGCCCGGCTGCGTCCGCGTTGCGGTGGGGTTCTGACTTTCGGGCTGGCTGATACATGGCGGTTTACACAGAGGTCTCCTTCGAAGAGGCCGCGCATTTCCTGCAAGGCCTTCAATTGGGAACCCTCCAGACCATGGCGGGTTGCTCGGGCGGCATTGAAAACACCAACTACTTTGTCACCACCGACCAGGCGGCGTATGTACTGACCCTGTTCGAGCGCCTGAGCGCGGAACAGTTGCCGTTTTACCTGCGGCTGATGAAGCACCTGGCCCACCATGGCATTGCGGTACCCGACCCGGCCACCAACCGCGATGGCGATGTGGTGCACGCCCTCAAGGGGAAACCTGCCGCCGTCGTCAACCGGCTGCGCGGCAAGAGTGAGTTGGCACCGACTGCTGAACACTGCGCACTGGTGGGCGGCATGCTGGCGCGCATGCACCTGGCCGGGCGCGACTTCAGCATGCACCAACCCAACTTGCGTGCGCTGGACTGGTGGAACACAACGGTACCGGTGGTACTGCCCTTCCTGCCGCCCGAACAGGCGGCCCTGCTGCAAAGCGAACTGGCCTACCAGAACCATGTGACGACCCTGTCGGCCTATGGCGCCCTGCCGCGCGGTCCGATTCACGCGGACCTGTTCCGGGACAACGTGATGTTCGCAACCGATGAAAACGGATCGCCCGCGCTAACCGGTTTTTTTGATTTTTACTTTGCCGGCGTCGACTCCTGGCTGTTTGATATTGCGGTGTGCCTGAACGACTGGTGCATCGACCTGACAACCGGTGCAATTGATATGGACCGAACCCTTGCATTCATGCACGCCTACGAGGCTGTGCGTCCCCTGCAAGCCCAGGAGCGCACGCTGCTTCCGGCCATGGCGCGCGCCGGTGCGCTGCGTTTCTGGATCTCTCGCCTGTGGGACTTGCATTTGCCACGGGAGGCCGCCGTGTTGCAGGCCCACGATCCCGAACATTTCCACCGGGTGCTGCGTCAGCGTATCCTCTGCCCTCTGACCACCAGCCACATCAGCGCATGAAACTTCACATCGTCCCAGCCAGCCGGGGCATCCATTGGGTCAAACTGGGCGTACAAACCTTCTTTCGGCAACCCCTGGCGCTATCGGGTTTGTTTTTCATGTTTTTGGCGGTGATATCGGTGGTCAGCATGGTGCCGCTGGTGGGCAGTGCATTGGCGCTGGCCCTGCTGCCGGGCGCCACGCTGGGCCTGATGGCGGCAACCCGGGAGGCCAGCAGTGGCAAATTTCCCATGCCCCTGATCCTGATCAGCGCCTTTCGCGCGGGTCGCCAGCAGTTGCGCTCCATGCTGATTCTGGGCGCCCTGTATGCGCTGGGCTTTGTGCTGGTGCTGGGCTGCTCCACCCTGGTCGATGGCGGCAAATTCGCAAAACTCTACCTGCTGGGCGCCCCCATGACGGCCAGCATGCTGCAAGAGGGCGATTTTCAGATGGCGATGTTGCTGGCCTCGGTGCTGTACCTGCCGTTGTCGCTGCTGTTCTGGCACGCACCGGCACTGGTGCACTGGCACGGTGTGGCACCCGTCAAAAGCCTGTTTTTCAGTTTTGTGGCATGCCTCCGCAATTTTTGGGCCTTTACCGTGTACGGGTTGGTCTGGATGGGCATGTTCCTGGTTTTTGGCATCCTCATGGCAACGCTGGCCGCCGTACTGGGCAGCGCCGAGATGGTGGCGGTCACCCTGTACCCGGCGGCGATGCTGATGGCGGCCATGTTCTTCACATCGATCTACTTCACGTTTCTCGACAGCTTCGAGCCCACTTCAGGAGAAGACACATGACGCAACACTATCTGCAGGGAACAACCGAAAATGAACTGATGTGGTTTCAGCGGCGCAGCTTTCTGCAAGCCGCTGCCGCCTGGACAGCAGCGGGCAGTCTGGGTGCCGCCCACGCGCAAGCACGGGGCAACATCGTCGAATTGGTCGGCGACGCGACCGTCAATGGACAGCGGTTGACACCCCAACAATCGATTCAGACCGGCGATGAAATCGTCACCGGTCCCCGCTCCACCCTCATTTTCGTGATTGGCAACTCGGCCTTTCACGTGCGCCAAAACTCCAACCTGATGGTGGAGCGCGGACCGAGCCTCAACGCGGTCAGCCTGTTGCGGCTGCTGACCGGCGCCGTCGTCAGCGTGTGGGGCAAGGGCAGCACGCGCCAGATCATGACCCCGACACTGACTGCAGGCATACGCGGTACCGGGGTGTACACCGAAGTGCCTGCCAACCAGGGAGGTCGCAGCTATTTTTGCAACTGCTATGGCGTGGTGGACCTGGCCGCAGGGCCGGACCGGGAATTATCGGAAGCCACACACCACCAGGCGTTCTGGGGCGAGGTTCCCATTGCCGGTGCGTCCAGCCTGACTCCGGCGCGAATGCTGAACCACACTGACGAAGAACTCGAATACCTGGCCCGCCTGGTCGGACAGCGCACCGCCTGGCAGATTGCCGGTAAAAAAGGCAGCCAGACTGGCGGGTACGATTACTGAGGCTGGAGCGGCGCACGTGTTGCCAAAGCCACAACAAATCCCCCAAACAACATGAAAAAAGCGGTAGAAGGTGTTGATTTGTCTTGTTTTTATGGTTCGGATCGACTGATAATGAAACACGTTGATGGCGCGGCACTGGCGTCTTTGTTTTGTTTTACTAACCATGGATAAGGGGGCTACCTTGATTCCCAACACCCTGAAGCAGATGGCACTCGGAGCGGGCGCAGCCTTGCTGGTCGGTTGTGCCTCGTCGCCGATTCCCGTTTCTGCCAACTTTCCCATCACGGTGGAGCCCAAGGTCCGGTCTGCCGGGCACTGGAACCAGTTGTCCAACGATGTCGTAAAACAAACCCTCGATTCCTTGGGTAAGCTCGGCGTATCCGGCAATTTGTATGTCGCGCTGCCAGCCAACCCTACGGCGTTTGACAAGGCGTTCCAGCAATTCCTCATCACCGATCTGGTGAAGAGCGGTCGCGTGGTTCAGCAGGGCCCTGAAAACGCTCTCGAAGTGAGCTACCAGACCCAGGTGGTGCGCCACAACAGCCCCCGCCCCAACTTCCTGCCAGGTCGCTTCACCATGATCACTGCAGGGCTGTATGCCGCCTATGGGCTGGGCTCTAACCCGGTTGGCGACAAGATGGCGGGTGGCCTGGCTGCCGCGGCCGGTCTGGATTACATTGCCAGCGAAAACTCGGGTGGCCCAACCGCTACCGAGTTGATCCTGACGACCACCATCGCCTCGGGTGGCCGTTACCTGGTGCGCAAGACCGACGTGTACTACGTTGAAGAAGCGGACGCGACCTTGATGCAATACAAGGCTCCCCAAGTCATGAAGGTGGTTGGCCCATGAACTACAAACTCATCCTCTCGGCCGCCACGGCGGTAGCGCTGCTGGCCGGTTGTGGAACGCCCAATGGCGTCCGTGTTGACCCCACCTACGACGAAGCCGCTGCGAGCAAGTTTGTCGCCCTGAACAAGGACGCCATCAGCAAGCTGGTGGCTGACTTTGACCGGGGACCCACTGGCGACACGCCGGTTCTGGTGGCCACCATTGTCAACGTCAATGACATGCGCCGCACAGCGCCTCTGGGCCGCACCCTGTCCGAACAGTATGCGTCCCAAATGGCAACTCTGGGCTTCAACGTCAAGGAAATGAAACTGCGCGGCGATGTTTTCATCCGCGAAGAAACCGGCGAATTGCTGCTGTCGCGCGAGATCAAAGACATTGCCCGCAGCCACAATGCCAATATGGTTCTGGTAGGCACCTACTCGGCAGCCGCAAACTTTACCTATGTCAGCCTGAAGTTTGTCCGCACCGAAGACAGCCGCATCATCCGCGCCTACGACTACGCCTTGCCCAACGACAAGGACGTGACCCGCCTGTTGCAGGTAACGCCTGGAACGACTCGCTAAGTCCAGCGCATTGCGCCACCATCAAGCCCGGCATTGACCGGGCTTTTTGTTGCCCGAACGGTTTCGCCCGGGGCGGACTCTGCCCACCCCTGGGTTACTCAGGGCACGGGGGTGAGTTTGGCCACGCTGAGTGCCAGCCACTTGGTACCATGCCGTGGAAAGTTGATTTGCGCACGGGCATCGTCTCCGGCACCTTCGAGTGTCAGCACCGTGCCCTCGCCAAATTTGGCGTGGAACACCTGCATTCCCAGGCGCAGACCATGCTTGGATTCATCCTTGCGCACCACAGCCTGACCCAATGTGCCGCCAGCCACCGTGGAGCCAGCGTAAGTAGCTCCTGAATTGATAGCAGAATCCGCATTCCATCCGCGTCCGAAGTTCTGATGCTTGGGCGTCAGCCACTTCAGGCAAGCCTCCGGCAGCTCATCAAAGAACCGGCTCTTGAGGTTGAAGCGCGTCTGCCCGTGCAGCATGCGGGACTGTGAATGGCTCAGGTACAGGCGCTTGCGCGCCCGCGTGATGGCCACGTACATCAAGCGGCGCTCCTCCTCCAGACCGTCCCGGTCGTTCATGGAGTTCTCGTGCGGGAACAGGCCCTCCTCCATGCCGGTGATGAAGACACAGTCAAATTCCAGCCCCTTGCTGGAGTGCACGGTCATCAACTGGATGGCGTCCTGCCCGGCCTGTGCCATGTTATCCCCCGCTTCCAGCGCGGCGTGGGTCAGAAAGGCAACCAGTGGTGACAGCGTTTCGCCGGTATCGCCAAACACGTCGGCTGGCAGGGCTGGCGCCGCAGCGTCTACGTCCAATCCCTGACTTGCCGGGCTTTGGCCGGCTGCCGCCACCGTCATGGCAGCCGCGTCGCGGCCAAAGCCCTCCTGCATGACAAAGCTTTCGGCAGCGTTGACCAGTTCGTCCAGATTCTCCAGCCGGTCGGCACCTTCGCGGTCGACCTTGTAGTGCTCGATCAGGCCGCTGTGGTCCAGCATCAGGGCGATGATGTCGCGCAGGTTCATGCCCACAGTCTGCTCGCGCAGCACATCGATCTTGGCCACAAAGCCGGCAATGGCAGCACCCGCCCGCCCGCTCAGGGCGCTGACGGCGTCGTGCAGGGAACAGCCATTGGCGCGCGCCACATCCTGCAGTTGTTCCAGGCTGCGTGCACCGATGCCGCGCGCCGGAAAATTCACCACCCGCATGAAGCTGGTGTCGTCGTTGGGGTTCTCCAGCAGGCGCAGATAGGCCAGCGCGTGCTTGATTTCGGCGCGTTCAAAAAAGCGCAGGCCGCCGTACACGCGGTACGGCATGCCCGCATTGAAAAGTGCCGTCTCGATCACCCGGCTTTGCGCATTGCTGCGGTACAACACGGCAATTTCCTTGCGTGCGTAACCGGCCTCGATGCCGTTGTCGCGCACCAGCTGCTTCATTTCTTCGACCATCCACTGGGCTTCGGCAAAGTCGGTAGATGCCTCGTACACGCGCACCGGCTCGCCGGCGCCCTGGTCCGTGCGCAAGTTCTTGCCCAGGCGTTTGCTGTTGTGGCTGATCAGCGCGTTGGCAGAGTCCAGAATGTTGCTGTAGCTGCGGTAGTTCTGCTCCAGCTTGATCTGGTGCTGCACGTTGAACTCGCGCACAAAGTCGGCCATATTGCCCACGCGCGCACCCCGAAACGCGTAGATGCTCTGGTCGTCGTCACCCACCGCCATCACGGTGCCACCGGGGGTGTCCGGGCTGGCATCAGCGCCCTGCCCGGCCAGCATCTTGATCCAGGCATATTGCAGCTTGTTGGTATCCTGAAACTCGTCAATCAGGATATGGCGAAAGCGCCGCTGGTAGTGCTCGCGCACCGGATCGTTGTCGCGCAACAACTCATAGCAACGCAGCATCAGCTCACCGAAGTCCACCACGCCTTCACGCTGGCATTGCTCTTCGTAGAGCTGGTAGATGTCGACCTTGCGCCGCGTTTCTTCGTCCCGCACTTCCACCATGTTGGGACGCAAACCATCTTCCTTGCAGCCGCCTATGAACCACTGCAGTTGCTTGGCGGGGAAACGTTCATCGTCAATATGGTTCTGCTTGCACAGGCGCTTGATGGCGCTCAACTGGTCTTGCGTATCCAGAATCTGGAAGGCCTGCGGCAAGTTCGCCATCTTGAAGTGCGAGCGCAAAAACCGGTTACACAGCCCGTGGAAGGTGCCTATCCACATGCCGCGCACGTTGACCGGCAACATGGCGCTCAGGCGGGTCATCATTTCTTTGGCCGCCTTGTTGGTAAAGGTCACCGCCAGGATGCCGCTGGACGACACATGGCCGTTTTGCAGCAACCAGGCAATGCGCGTGGTGAGCACCCGCGTCTTGCCCGAGCCCGCACCGGCCAGGATCAGCGCGTGTTCGGCTGGCAGCGTGACGGCTGCGCATTGCTCGGGATTGAGCGTATCAAGAAGTGGCGAAGACAGGGCGTTCGCAGTAGCAGGGGATGAAAACATGCCCAATTGTAGAAAGGCGCGGCCCACGGCCGAATACCCCCTCTAGGAGTCTGGGCGGCAGAAACTAGGGTTGTCACCAACAACGCGATGTGAGGCTGATCGTTAATTTGGGATGAGCACCAGCTATGTTCCTTACTTGCCCGATCAGCAATACCTCTTGCCCTGCGCT